>ERZ1107006.1185-NODE-1185-length-23192-cov-145.070061_pt1 | contig 23192 bp, 19 predicted proteins | sample MGYA00403696_ERZ1107006 | MGnify/ENA primary metagenome ERZ1107006 (study PRJEB35170, sample SAMEA104062441) | human gut metagenome | biome: human gut; feature: human-associated habitat; material: faeces | place: Denmark | collected 2012-08-13 ...
ATTAACGTTAAAAAATACGCTCAAAGCTTGCTCAATTAGAGTAAAACAGGGCGTGCTGCTTCTATGAGCTTTTGGGCCTTCAGCCCGTACATAAACCACTTGCGAAACTTGAGTTAAAGTATTATAAAACATTCGCCTCTGCCATTGTGATATCATTTTAATATCATATTTTTGCGACATCAAAATGATATCAACATAAACAGTAAAATATGGAAAATAAGGAATTTGCATTTCAGGGCAAGACCATAAATGGCATCCTGATGTTAGTGATCAACCTTCTCATCTTCCTGACAGGAATAGGAATGTTTGTATTGACTTGCCTGTCAGAAGAAACATGGCAGGCCTGTGTATGCGGCATCAGCAGCGCAGTGCTCCTCATCCTGAGCATCATCTGCGTTTGCGGTTTTATCCTCGTAGAACCGGGGCAGGCTCGCGTATTGCTTTTCTTCGGTAAGTATCGTGGTACGTTTACCCAGCCAGGTTACTATTGGCTGAATCCGTTTATCAGCCAGAAAAAACTCTCGCTCCGAGTGCGCAACCTCGATGCCGAACCCATCAAGGTGAACGACAAGACGGGCAACCCCATCATGATCGGCATGGTATTGGTATGGAAACTGAAAGATACCTATAAAGCCATTTTCGAGATCGACACCCAGACGATGGCAGAAGGTTCTGTCGGTCAGGCTGGCGTAGGAGCCTCTGCCGCACAGGTGATGAATATGTTGGGCCGTTTCGTTCAGATTCAGGCAGATGCAGCTCTCAGACAGGTGGCAGGACAGTATGCCTACGACGATGACGAGGACGACAACAGCAGCAAGAAAACGCTTCGTGATGGAAGCGACGAAATCAACAAGGAGCTGGAAACCCGCATCGACGAGCGTTTGGCGATGGCAGGCATCGAGGTGGTAGAGGCTCGCATCAACTATCTGGCTTATGCTCCCGAAATTGCAGCCGTGATGCTCCGTCGTCAGCAGGCTTCGGCCATCATCTCTGCCAGAGAGAAGATTGTGGAAGGCGCTGTCTCGATGGTGAAGATGGCATTGCAGAAACTGAGCGACGAGGAAGTAGTCGAGCTGGACGACGACAAAAAGGCTGCCATGGTCAGCAACCTGCTCGTAGTGCTCTGTGGCGATGATACCGCCCAGCCTGTGGTGAATACGGGTACATTGAATCATTAACAGCATGGCTAAAAAAGAGACAACTACAAAAAGTTTTATATTACGCATCGATTCGGAAACGATGAGTGCCATTGAAGCATGGGCTGCTGACGAGTTCCGTTCCACCAACGGCCAACTGCAATGGATTATCTCCGAAGCGCTGCGCAAAGCAGGCAGACTGCCTAAGAAAAAGAAGGAAAAATGAAAAACAAACTGTTGCATTTTGCGCTCGACCTGTTCAGTGCCAGCGATGACGAGGAGCAGGACAGCATCTTCGCACAAGTCAAGATTTATCGCACAGCAAGTGTCAGAATTTTCGAGTACATCATCGGAATCCTGTTGCTTGCCATTTGGCTCCTCATCATCAGAAACATCATCCATGCCGCAGCTGAGGAATGGCACTCTTATCTAATCGTCGCCATCTTCGGCACAGTCAGCGTTGGTCTCAGCTTCCGTCACAGCTATCATCCATCGGCCTACGATCTGCCATTCGTCAAGATAGTCAACGCCCGGCAAGTACGCTGCCTGTCGCTTTGCGGTCGCCTGCAGTCTGTTGTTTATGCCCTCTTCTTTATATGGGCCGGCTGTGCGGAATGGATAGAGAGCGAGAGCATCTTCTTAGGCGGAATGATAACATGCTTTGCCCTTTTGGTTCTGAATTGCATATTCTTTACCTACAAGATATACAAGTTGCGAAACCTGGTAGAAGTAGAAGCCCCCTCGCCCACTATCCGGAACGAGAAACTCCTCATCGTCGGCACATTGGTGTTGTCCATAGCTGTAGGGTTCGGAGTACATTATATTCCGTTCTGGGACAGTCTGCCAGGTCTGGTGAGTGGAGTTTTGAGGGGCTTAGTCTCCATAGCCCTGATAGCCGGCATCATCTGGGCTGGCAACAGATTCTTCGGTCTTTTCCGCGAAATAGACAAAGAGAGTTCTGATTCGCCCGACAAACAATAACACCCTCCCAACAGCAAAATGCTGCCATCTGTCAGGTCAGAGAACCCGTCAGATGGCAGCATTTTTTCATTCTCAGCATCAAAGACCCGAGAAATAGGTCTTCAGCGCCGCTACATATTCCTGCATGGCCTGTCGGCCAGCCTCAGTCATTCTGCAGACTGTTCTCGGCTTGGAGCCCGAGCCGTCAGTCTCCTTCTCGATATAGCCAGCCGAGGCAAGTTTGTCCAACTGCACACTCAGGTTGCCCGCTGTAGCCTCCGTTTTCTCCTTCAGATACACGAAATCGGCTTCTTCAGCACTCAGCAACACCGACATGATGGCAAGTCTCAACTGACTGTGTAATAGAGGATTCAGTTCCTGCATCATTTACGCTGTTTTTTTGATTGATAGTTCAGATAATGTCCTGGCGCGACAAGCGTTATCGCCGAGGAAACCGCCATCAGCATCGGCCATGCCAGGCTAATCACTGCGCCCGTGCATAAGTCATGCAGGAAGCCCACTCCCATCATGACACCTATCAAGCCACACAGCTTCAGCAGCTCTTCCTTCAGAATGGTGCCGGTGCAGTAGGTTCCTATACCGGGCAGCAACAATCCCAGCAGAAACATTCCCGACCAGCCTTCCATCTCGGCCCAATACCCGAGACTGTAAACGGCATAGGCGACAAACACACCTGCCAGGCAGGCCCAGATGCTGTTGATACTCTTCGAGGTGTACGTAGAAGGCGCATTCTTTTTCTTTCTTCCAGCTATCAGCGTGGCAGCGCCACCCATAACGGGAATGCCCAAGTAAAGCCATCCCCAGGCTCCAGGACCAGTATATGCCGCAACAAAGACAGCAAGCGACACGACCATACACACATAACCCCAAATCAGGAACGTATTGCCCGAACCTACTGTCGAATCCCTTCTTGTCTGCTCTATCATCTGGTTGATGAGCTCAAGGCTCTCCTGCTCAGAAATCTTCTTTTCTTCCATTTTTTTTAGTTTGCGACACCACTTATATAAAAAGGTGTCCGGTTGAACAATTAGTTTATTTTATAAACCACATCACTCTTCACACTCTTGATTTCGGGCACAAAGATAACATAGTTTATTTTATAAACCAAACTTTTTCCCTCAAAAACAAATATTTAACTTTAGTTTACAAAATAAACCATTCCCCTTCATTTGCTGCAGAGGGGTTATTTCTCCTCTTCTCATTACCAAGAGGAAATGACCAGCTCTTCCGTAAAACGCCTCATGTTTGTAATATTTATTTACTACAAAATTACTCATAAAACTTGCTGTCTTTACGAATGTATATTTATACATTTCGCTCTTGAGCATAATTTTGTATTTTTATACATAAACATAATTCTTTTGTATAATGGATAAATATCCATATTTCACAGATAAAATCTGCAAACACTACAAAACCTTTGATTTTTGTTCATTTTTTCATCCTGGCGCAGCAAACATCATTGCATAACGGAGATGGTGAAACAGTTTCCCACTCTTCATCATTTCCTTGCTTTTTGGAAGAGGATTGGCAGACAAAAATGTAAATTATTTTATCTTGCTTTGTTTAAGGTAATTCCGGTCAAAGTGGTCAAAGTGGTCATGGTCAAAGTGGTCAAACTCGAAATCTGATGAGAGAAGAAAGTTCTAAAGATAGTATATATAAATAATATATATTATTTATATATACTATCTTTAGGCGAGAAATTATTTTTTTATTTTGATTTTGACCGAAATGACCATGACCGGATTTGACCGGAATCACCCTAACTACAAAGTAAAGTAACATTACACATTTGCAATCTATCAGTAGTGCAGAAACGGAAAAATAATCATATTCAGAACTCCAGACTTTTCTTAAAATCTGTTCATGAAAAGGTAAGTAAAAGTCTTAAATTTAACAATATATAACATAAAAGAAAAAAAGTTAGCTCATATTTAACTTTTACTATGTATACTTATTGCAGTTTCCAATCCGTGAATTTGTATAAACATACTAAGCCACATCATCAAGGCAGAATGTATAAATATACATTATTGAAAAACAGGATTTTTCGGTACAAAGAATGCAGTAAACAGATTTTACAAAAGCAGCATTTTCTTCTCACTTTTCATAGTCATCAATTTCACATAATGAAAGCCGTCAGCGACAGCAAACCGTCTTGTCACATCGATATTTATTTCTTTCTTTCCGTCTCATCGACGCAGGAAACGGCGGATGGCAAACCAGAAGTAGAATGCCAAGAGGACATAACCCACATAATATAGTGTGCAGAGACTGAAGATGATGTAATCGACTGCACAGACTCCGACAAGACCTCCCAGATACAGGATGGCATCGCCAAGACTGAGACGATGCTTTACCTCGTCGAGACAGGCCAATGCCAATATCAATATCGCCCAAACAGACGCCAGGAAGAATCCCAACACACGGGGTACGGCAAAGGGATTGAGAGTTGGATGAAAATAGAAATGACGCCACATCTCGGGTGCAAACAACTGGATGGTGGCATAGAAAGCCGCTGAGAGCGACACCATCAGCACCAATGCCGTAGGATATGGCGAGTCGATGTCGTTGAAATGAACGATGTGCGCATTGCTGTGGGATATCTTGCGCAGAAGATAAGCCACTGAAATCAACACGATGACGATCATGAAGATGAGCAGGTGGGTGTTGCTGAAGATGAGGATGAACTGAGAGATGGGATCGTCGGGGACGACACGGGGCAACAGACGGGACTCGTGTGTCCAGCCAAACTCATTCTCCTCGGTGGCCAACTGTACCCATACGGAGTCTTCTGCGTCCTGGGGAATGATGCGTATGTCGGAAACGACCAGCAGACAGTGCTTCCTGACGGCAAAGGAGTCGATGCGCAGATGGTTGACATACTCCTCCGGCTGCTGACGTATCAGCATGAGTGAGTCGGAACTGACTACAAAGTTGTATTTGTTGGTGTAATGATGCGTGGAGGAAAACGAGATGGAGTCGAGTTGCCGGTCGCTGTACTCTATCAGGGCGGCATGCTGAACCTTGCCACCATGACGATGATAGCAACCGCTGAGCAGCAACAGCATGCCCAACAGACAACAGGTAATCCATGTATTTCGTTTTACTTGGCTCATATATCTTTCTTTTTTCAACGCTCAGAATACACATTCATTTGACATTCGTTGCAGGCAAACTGGAGGCGGAACTTCCTGCCGTCGCCCAGACGAAGGAAGAGCGGTTCCTTCCACGTGGGCTTGCGCCCTCCCCGCTTCACACAATAGCCCAACGAATAACGCAGACAGTGGCGGCACTGCATCAGCAGAACCTCCTGCCGCTCTGCCCCGTTGCACAGCTCGAAGGCATAGCCTGGCTTCGCCATGCCGTGTGCCTGATAGAAAGAGCGGGCACTCTGATTGGCGATATTGTAGAGATAGCTGTACTTGGCGTATTCCGGCTGCCATGCCTTTGCGGGCGATGTCTTGTCGGCGGAAGCCTCAGCATGAGACGCCTCCGGGGCTGCGACGGCACCCGACAGGGCTGAAACCAAAGAACGGCGCAGGTCGGTAAGCACACTGCTGGGGATGAAATACTGGTCGGCTGCATTGCGAATCTCCACCTCACGGCACTCATAGATGGTGCCGCCCAACTTGCTGAGTTGCTTGATGATATTCTCGCGCTGCGGCTTTTTCGCCATGCTGTGCTCAAAGGCTACGGCTTCGGTAGCCATGTATTCCAAGGAGGCATGCAGCTCGGTGTCTCCGCTCACGAATGGGGTCTTTCCCTGCTCCTTGCAGTAATAGGCAGTGGCTGAGAAGCCGCTCACAGCGTCCTCATCGTACAAGTCGAAGACGATCTTGACAGGAATCTTCCGTTCTGCCGTTCTGCCTGCCAATATCCTGCTGAAAGCGACGTCGTTGTTGCGATAGAGCGCCACTCCGGGACGCAGATGGCGAGGCATCTCTAAGGGGAAGAGGCGGTTGCCCTCGGCACGGTTGACACGGAAGCCTTCCAGCTCGCGCTCGTCATTGATGAAACACAAGCCGTCGCCATTGGCAAAGCTCGCCACGGATGCTACATTGAAACTGTTGCCGCGCAGCTCTTTCACCTTTCCCACATACTCGCCGATGGCCTTCGGGGTGTCGAAGGAGGTGATGTCCATCTGTCTGCCACGAAGGAAATAATGGGTAAAACCACGGTTGAAAGTCTTCTTCAGGTTGGGCTCGAAAGCATAACGGGGTCTGCCCAGCGATGGACGCTCATACTCGCCGGGGCGCTGGCGGCAGATGTCGTCGAGGCGCTGGCTGTAGGCTGCCACCACATTCTTCACGTAGTCGGCATCCTTCAACCTGCCTTCGATCTTGAACGAGCAGGCTCCGGCGTCAGCCAAGGCCTCCAGGTTGTCTATCTGGCACATATCCTTGAGGGACAGCAGATGGCGCTGATGCTCGATCTCCTGTCCGTCGGCATCGAGAAGGTCGAACTTCATGCGGCAAAACTGGGCGCACTCGCCCCTGTTGGCTGAGCGGCCGAAACAGTACTCTGACGCATAACACACGCCGGAATAGCACACACAAAGCGCACCATGGACGAACACCTCAAGCTCCATATCGGGCACAGCGGCATGAATGGCCTCTATCTCACTGACCGAGAGCTCGCGAGCCAATACTGCCCGATGAAAGCCCAACGACTGAAGCCACTTCACCTTGTCGGCAGTCCTGGTGTCGCACTGGGTGCTGGAATGCAGTAACTCTGTCCACCCGCCCTCTGTCGACAAAGGACCCTCGCCCTGAAGGGCATAGAGCACACCCATGTCCTGCAACAGCAGGGCATCGACACCGGCTGCCTGCAACTGCTGAATCATCTGCAGGGTGTCCCTGATCTCGGAATCGTAGACTATGGTGTTGACCGTGACATGCACCTTGGCATGAAACTGATGGGCGTAGTCGCACAGCTGACGGATATCCTCTATCGAGTTACCCGCAGCCGCACGGGCACCAAACTTGGGTGCTCCGATATATACGGCATCTGCGCCATGGTCGATGGCAGCGATGCCGCACTCTAAATTTTTGGCAGGTGCCAGCAATTCCAAAGTTCTCATTCTTCGCTTTTTCGCTTCTTCGCTTTCGCGCTTACTTGATGTCATCAATATTATAAGGTGTCTCCTGGTAAACGTAATAGTTGATCCAGTTGCTGTAGAACAGGTTGGCATGCGCCCTCCAGGTCACCAAGGGCTCCTCGGTGGGATCGTCGTGATAATAATAGTTCTTTGGCAAGTCGACGTCATCACGCTTGCCCAGGTCGCGACGGTATTCCTTGTCGAGTGTGTCGGGAGCGTACTCCAAATGGCCCGTGACAAAGAACTCCCTGCCGCCACGTGCCATCACGATGCTCACACCGCTCTCGGGCGACTCGGCTATGATGTCAAGCCCCGGCACCTTCTCGATGTCCTCGCGTCGCACCTCGGTATGGCGGCTCTGCGGCATGGCGAACCAGTCGTCGAAGCCACGGAAGATAGGCAGCGAGGGGTCGAGGGATTTCTGTCGGAAGATGCCAAACATCTTCTTGCTGAGTGGATGCTTGGGTACGTCATAGAAATGGTAAAGTCCTGCCTGCGCGCCCCAGCAGATGTAGAGTGTGGAGGTGACATGGGTACGAGCCCAGTCGAAGATCTGCTGAATCTCGGGCCAGTATTCCACGTCCTCGTACTGCATGGTTTCGATGGGTGCACCCGTTACGATCATGCCATCAAACTTCTGCTTTGACAGTTCGGCAAAGTCTTTGTAGAACATCATCATGTGCTCGATGGGGGTGTTCTTGGGAGTATGGCTCTTCAGTTTCATGAAGTACACCTCTATCTGCAGTGGTGTGTTGGAGAGCAGTCTGACGAGATCGGTCTCCGTTGTTATCTTCAGCGGCATGAGGTTGAGCACTACGATACGCAGGGGGCGAATCTCCTGACTGTGCGCCCTACTCTCGTCCATGACGAAGATGTTCTCGTGCTTCAGCAGCTCTATGGCTGGCAATTTATCTGGCAATCTTAATGGCATGATTCTATTCCTTTCTCTAATTTTGTGCAAAAATACACTTTTTCAATGAGATAATGAAAAAAGGATGCCAAAATTTCTTTCAGCATCCTTCTTTTTATCGATTATTACCAAAGTTCCAGTCGCTCATTCTTAGGAATGAACATCTTGTCGCCCGGCTTCACACCGAAGGCCTCATACCAGGCATCGATATGTGGCAGGGCTCCGTCGACACGCCATTTGCCCAAAGCGTGTGGGTCGTTCTTGACGCGCTGACGTATCTCCTTCTCGGTGATGTTCTGTCCCCATACGCCTGCGTAGGCCAGGAAGAAGCGCTGAGCTGGAGTGAAACCGTCCTTGTTCTTGAGGGGCTTCTTGGCGGTGACATTCTTCAAAGCATTGAAGGCTACCATCAAACCGCCATGGTCGGCAAGATTCTCGCCCAGTGTGAAACGGCCGTTGCCATTCAGGTCGGGCAATACCTTGATATTGCTGAAGAAGTCGGCATACATGTCGGCACGCTGATTGAAGCCCTTGGCATCGTCGGCTGTCCACCAGTCCTGCAGATTGCCAGTAGCATCATACTGGCGGCCCTGATCGTCGAAACCGTGAGTCATCTCATGACCTATCACGACACCGATGGCGCCATAGTTGAACGCCTCGTCGGCCTTTGGGTCGAAGAAAGGATACTGCAGGATTCCGGCAGGGAAACAGATCTCGTTGGTGGTAGGATTGTAGTAGGCATTGACGGTCTGTGGAGTCATGTACCACTCGTCTCTGTCGACTGGCTTTCCGGCCTTCTCGGCGATCTCCTTGTCGTTGGCAAACTTGCGGCAAGCCAACACATTCTCGTAATAACTCTTGGAAGGATCGATGTTGAGCAGGCTGTAGTCGGTCCACTTGTTGGGATAACCTATCTTAACATAGAACTTGTCGAGCTTCTTATGGGCTGCAGCCTTGGTTACGTCGCTCATCCAGGTCTGTGCGTCGATGCGCTCGCCCAAGCTGACCTGCAGGTTCTTTACCAGGGTCTCCATCATCTTCTTGGAACTCTCGGGGAAGAACTTCTTGCAGTAGATGCGGCCAAGCGCCTCACCCATCTGATTCTCTACCTGATTGGTGGCACGCTTCCAGAGAGGATAGTCCTCCTGACGGCCACTCATAGTCTTGCCGAAGAAGTCGAAGTTGGCCTCGCGAATCTCATCGGTCAGGTAAGCGGAAGAGTTGCGGATGACACTCCAGAACATCAGCGCCTTCAGGACAGAGGCGTTCTCGGCTGCCGAAAGCTTGTCGTAGGCTGCAAAGAATGCTGGCTGACCTACAATGAGTTCCTGCATATACTCGCTCTTGATGCCCTCGCCATTGGCCAAGGCCTCAAGAGGTATGTTGGGATAGTTTTCACAGAACTGCTTGAGAGTCATCTTGTTGTAGTTGGCCTGTGGGTCACGAAGCTCGGTGCGGCTCTTGGAAACAAAGGCAAGACTGGTTTCGTGCAGGAAGATGGCCTGTGCATACTGGACAGCATCGGCTGCAGAGAAACCATAGAGCTGGAACATCTTGGCAAGATATGCCTTGTAAGCCTCACGGATGGCCACAGTGGCGGCATCGTTGTTGAGGTAATAATCCTTGGCGCCAAGGGTGAGACCACCCTGCGAGAGATTGTAGATGTTCTGAGTGACATTCTTCTCGTCGGCAGCGAAACCAGCACCATAGCTTACTCCGAGTCCCATCCAGGCATACTTGATCTGCAATTTCTGCAGGTCGGCCTTGGTTTGGGCAGCAGCTATCTCGTCGAGCAGAGGCTTTACGGGAGCTATGCCCTCCTTGTTGCGGCGGTCGACATCGATCGCCAACTTGTAGAAGTCGGACAGTTTCTGCTCGATACTTCCCTTCTTGTAGCTCTTTTTCTGGAGCTCACCCAAGATGCTGTTGATACGCTTGTTGTTGTTTTCCTGCAACTGTTCGAAGCTTCCATAGCGGCTGTAGGCTGCTGGCAAAGGATTGTTCTTCTGCCATCCGCCTGTGGCAAACTGATAGAAATCGTCGGCAGGCTTTGTCGTCTTGTCAAGATTGCTCATGACAAGTCCCGACTTGTTTTGTGCGTCTGCACCCATAGGCATGGCTGCTATCATCACCATCGGGATAATCATCTTCATGTTCATAATGTTATAATTATTTGGTTATTGTTGTTTTGTTTGGATTTTATTGCCCTGATACTTCTTCCAGCTCCTCGGAGAGGACGAGCCAGTTGTCGTTCTCCTCATCGAGTTTCTGCATCAGCGAGGTGTACTCTGTGACGAGCTCCATGTTGGTGGCATTCTCGGGCTTCATCAGCAAATCGTCAATCTCCTTCTTGCGTTTTTCCAAGATGGCGATACGCTGCTCGCAGTCCTTCACCGCCTTCTCGGCCTTGCGAATCTTCTTCTGCTGTTCCTTGTGCTCGGCGTAACTCTGCTTCTTCGACGACGCATTGTCTGTTGCGGCAGGCGATGCGTCCTGCTGCTGTGGCTTGGCAGAAGAAGCACCCATGGATGGCTCGCCCTTGGCAAGGGCTGCCTGGATGGTCTCGGCATTGTGGGCACGCAGATAGTCGTAGATGCCGCCCAGATGCTCGCGTACCTTTCCGCCACCAAACTCATACACCTTGTCTACCAGTCCGTCGAGGAACTCACGGTCGTGGCTCACGATGATGGCTGTTCCGTCGAAGGCCTTGATGGCTTCCTTGAGAACATCCTTCGACTGCATGTCGAGATGGTTGGTTGGCTCATCGAGAATCAGGAGGTTGACAGGCTCGAGCAGCAACTTGATCATTGCCAGTCGGCTGCGCTCGCCGCCACTGAGCACCTTGACATACTTCTCGGAGGTCTCGCCGCCAAACATGAATGCTCCCAAGAGATCGTTCACCTTGAGGCGCATATCGCCCGTGGCCACATTGTCTATGGTCTGGAAGATGGTAAGGCGCTCGTCTAAGAGCTGTGCCTGGTTTTGTGCGAAATAGCCTATCTGCACATTGTGGCCTATCTTCAGCGTTCCTGTAAACGGAATCTCGCCCATGATACACTTCACAAGTGTGGACTTTCCCTCGCCATTCTTGCCGACGAAAGCCACTTTCTCACCGCGCTTGATGGTAAGGGTGACGTGGTCGAAAACTGTATGCGAGCCATAATCCTTGCGCACCTCATCGCAGATAATGGGATAGTCGCCACTGCGAAGACAGGGTGGAAACTTGAGGTGCATCTGCTTGTTGTCGACCTCGTCGACCTCAATGGGCACGATCTTCTCCAACTGCTTGATGCGGCTCTGCACCTGCACGGCCTTGGTGGGCTTGTAGCGGAAACGCTCTATAAAGTCCTTGATATCGGCAATCTCCTTCTGCTGGTTCTCGTAGGCTCGCAACTGCTGTTCGCGGCGCTCTGCACGAAGTACCACATACTCGTCGTATTTCACACGATAGTCCTCTACCCTGCCGCAGGTTATCTCTAAGGTGCGGTTGGTCACATTGTTAATAAAGGCACGGTCGTGGCTGACCAGCACCACCGCCTTGGCACTCTGGGCAAGAAACTGCTCCAACCACTGTATACTCTCTATATCGAGATGGTTGGTAGGCTCGTCGAGAAGAAGCACATCGGGTTTCTGCAACAGTATCTTAGCCAACTCGATACGCATACGCCATCCACCAGAGAACTCACGGGTAGGACGGTCGAAGTCCTCGCGGGTGAAGCCCAGACCTGTAAGCGTGCGCTCTATCTCTGCCTCATAGTTCTCGCCGCCCATCATCATGTAGCGTTCATGCTCCTGGGTAAACTTCTCTACCAGTTGGGCATACGACTCGCTCTCATAGTCGGTACGGTCGGCCATCTCTTGCTGCATCTTGTCGAGACGTGCCTTCATCTCTGTGTTATGAGCAAAGGCCTTGCGGGTTTCCTCCTTCACGGTGGTGTCGTCCTGCAACTTCATCACCTGTGGCAGATAGCCTATGGTTGTCTCGTTGGGCACAGCCACAACGCCATCTGTTGGTTTCTGCATACCACAAAGTATCTTGAGCATCGTCGACTTACCTGCTCCGTTCTTGCCCACCAGGGCTATGCGGTCACGGTCGTTGATGACAAAGTTCACATCGTGGAAGAGAGGTTTTACGCCAAACTCGACTTTCAAGCCTTCTACTGAAATCATATTTTCTTATCTCGTTATTATTTTACCGTCACAAAACACTTATTTTCCAAAAAGGCAGCCCTTCATTCCAAGGGCTGCCTCTCTCTATAATATAATAGGTGTAATTCCAATATAAGTAGCGCTTACTTGATGACGCCTTCCTCTACGAAGACCTCCTTCAGAATTTTCACACCGCGTTCTACCTGCTCCTTGGTATGAGTAGCCATGAGGGCAAAACGTACCAATGTGTCCTGAGGAGCACATGCTGGAGGGATGACTGGGTTGATGAATACGCCACGGTCGTAAGCTTTCTTGGTTACCTCGAAAGTCTTCATAGCATCGCGCACATAGAGAGGAATGATAGGACTCTCTGTCTCGCCAATCTCAAAACCTTCCTCACGGAAACGCTTCAGGGCGTAGTTGGTAACATCCCACAACTGCTCGAAGCGCTCTGGCTCGTTCTGAATGATGTGAAGAGCCTCCAAGGCTGCTGCTGTGGCTGCTGGAGTGTTGGATGCACTGAAGATATAAGTACGGCAAGAATGACGCAGGAAGTTGATGGTGTCCTTGTCTGAAGCGATGAAACCACCGATAGACGCCAGACTCTTGGAGAATGTACCCATGATGAGGTCGACCTCATCGGTAAGACCAAAGTGATCGCATACGCCACGTCCCTGCTTGCCAAACACACCCAGGCCATGAGCCTCGTCCACCATGATGGAGCAGTTGTACTTGTGCTTCAACTTGACAATCTCTGGCAAGTTGGCCAGGTCGCCCTCCATAGAGAAGACGCCATCGACAACGATCAGCTTGATTGCCTCATGAGGCAAGGTCTTGAGTACGCGCTCAAGGTCCTCCATATCATTGTGCTTATAGTGCAGCTGGGTTGCAAACGAAAGACGGCGGCCATCTACGATACTGGCATGGTCGCGGTCGTCGCAGATGATATAGTCATTGCGGCCTACCACACAAGCCAACACGCCCTGGTTGACAGAGAAACCTGTAGAGAAGCACAGGGACTCATCCTTGTGCATGAACTCGGCCAACTCCTTCTCGAGCTGTACGTGAAGGTCGAGGGTTCCATTGAGGAAACGGCTTCCTGCACAACCAGAACCATACTTGTCGAGAGCAGCCTTGGCTGCATCGATAACACGCTGGTCGTTGGTCAAACCCTGATAAGCATTAGAACCGAACATCAAAATCTTATGTCCGTCGATGTCGGTAACTTCCGTCATCTGCTTACTGGTGATCTCACGGAAGTATGGGTACACACCGGCAGCCATATACTTCTGAGGTTCACGATAATTCTTGTATTTTTCTTGTAATTGTCCCATTATGAATAGGTGTACTTTTTATAATTTCTAAGTTTACAGGGTGCAAAGATACAAAAAAGAACTAATATATCGTGATTTTTTCCAAGAAAGTTGATTTTTAGTGTTTTTTTAGGGTCTAAAAAGGCGTTTTTATACTAATTTTATTACTTTTGCAACTGAATATTCATAAAATTCTGTCTAATTAGATGAAGAAGAAGATCGTTTTTATCATGAATCCTATCTCGGGCACGGCAAGCAAAGCATCCATCCCCAACCTGATAGATAGCATTCTGGACAAGGACCGCTTTGAGTACGAGATAAGAACTACGGAAAGAGCCGGACACGCATCGGAAATTGCTTCCGAGGCGAAGGAGGCTCATGTTGACATTGTGGTGGCTGTGGGAGGTGACGGTACTGTCAACGAAGTGGCAAGAGCCATCGTACACTCCAACACAGCCCTGGGAATTCTGCCTTGTGGATCGGGCAACGGACTGGCTCGTCACCTCATGCTGCCCATGAACCTGAAAAAGAGTATTGAGATCATCAACCAATGCGAGATTCACGACCTCGACTATGGGGTCATCAACGGCTATCCTTTCTTCTGTACCTGCGGTATGGGATTTGATGCCTTCGTAAGCATGAAGTTTGCCGAAAGCGGCAAACGAGGACCCATCAGCTATGCTGAGAACATTCTGAGAGAAGGACTGAAGTATCAGCCTGAAACCTACACCCTCGAGGATGAGACGGGAACAAAACAATACAAGGCCTTCCTCATCTCGTGTGCCAACGCATCGCAATATGGCAACAATGCCTATATCGCTCCACAGGCATCGATGAGCGACGGACTGATGGACGTGGTCATCATGGAGCCTTTCGATGTACTGGAGGCTCCGCAGGTAAGTTTCGATATGTTCAACAAGACGCTCGACAAGCACTCCAAGATTAAGTCGTTCAGATGCAAAAAGCTGCATATCACCCGCACCAAGCCTGGTGTCATCCATTATGACGGCGACCCGGTTATGACGGGTGCTGACATTGATGTGCACTTGGAGGAGAAAGGCATCAAGATTATCGTCAACCCATTTGCCGACAAGAATGCCCGGAAACCCAACGCCATACAGTCGGCCTTTGCCGATTTCTTCAACGGTCTCAATGCCGTGAGAAGCGACATCAGAGAGCAAGGAAGAAAGGTGGAGGCACTGAGCAAACTCGTGCAGAGCAAACTGAACTTATGATGCTTAACGAAGGAGTTAAGGTGTTAAGGAGTTAAGACAAATGCTTTTAAGGGATTGTTCAATTTCAAGTCCACTTAAGCATCTGTCTTAGTTCCCCAGCGACCGCAGGGAGCGATAACCCCTTAACTTCTTAACTTCCTTGAACCCCCTTGAAAACTCCTTGAAAACTCCTTTGAAATCTACTTGATATAAAATTCTTCCGTTAACCGGGAATACCATTCCGAACGACTGCCATCTGGCAACTGGAGCACTTCTGTAGACTCCTCAAAGTTGCCCATACGGCTACGGGAGAAGGTAAGAAGAAGCCGTTTGGGAGCCTTGCGCTCCACAGTCTTCACCATGCATTTGCGAACAAGCGTAAAGCCCTTATAATAAGCCTCTTCCTCCACCCTGCCAAACACTTCTGTGGGTACAACAATCGACAGGAAACCATGTTCCGTAAGCAGACGTCTGGCTCCGGCAAAGAGGTCGGCAAAAGGCAGTGTGTCTGTATGCCGGGCAAGCGAGCGCTTGACATCAGGATTCTTCAGACTGTCGACAAAGAAAGGCGGATTGCTGACGATGGCATCGTAAGGCTGGGAAGACAGAAAATCCTGCAGCGGACAATGACTCACATGCACACTTCCGGCAAAAGGACTTGCCGCCACATTCTCGGCAGCCTGCCTGCAAGCCTCCTCGTCAATATCGATGGCATCGACTACTGACTGCGGAAAACGCTGAGCCATCATGAGTGCTACGAGACCTGTCCCCGTACCTATATCCAGCACCCTGCTGCCTCCCAAAGCCCATGCTCCCAAGAGTACGCCGTCTGTGCCTACCTTCATGCCGCACTTATCCTGCATGATTCCAAAATGTTTGAATTGAAAATCTGCCACCGTTTCTTGTTTTTATTCTGATTTACGCAACTTTCGCTTACCTCAGGAAAAACGCAAACAAGTCTGTTTTATTTTATCATTTTTACAAAAAAATGCCACGAATATATTAAAATATCTATACCAACCCCTCTGAATTCAATAAAAATGACTACCTTTGCACCCTAAAAAGAATTCTAAAAACGAATATGAACAGAAAACAAAATACACAATTTCAAATGATAGCCGATTTTGACGGCGATGCTTCTGTATTGGTGGCAGAAAGAGAATCAGGAGAATACCCTATTCTCTGCACACGCAATCTCGTCATCTTTCCTACCGTTCTGGCACCCATCATCGTGGGAAGACCCCAGAGCGTTCAGCTCGCCCAAAAGCTAATCGAAAATCCAGACAAGGTATTCTGTATCTTCTGCCAGAAAGATGAGGCTACAGAAAATCCCACATCTGGAAACCTCTATAAGACTGGTGTGTTTGCTAAACTCATAAAAACAGTTGAACTGCCAGGAGTAGAATCAGGTAACATAACCATCGTGGTACAGGCTCTTGGCAGATGCCGACTCGAACAGATTACATCAATAAGTCCTTACTACAAAGGACAGGTAACCAGTCTGCCAGAAAAGTGGCCCAACCTGGAAGACGTGCATTTCCAGACGCTGTTGGACACACTGCATCAGGAAACAGCCAACTTCATACATGCCTGCGATGATATGCCCAATGAGGCTGAATATGCCCTCAACAACATATCCAACCCCATGATAGCAGCCAACTTCATCTGCAGCAACATGCCTTTCAGCATAGAGGACAAGATGGAGATGCTGGAGAAAGACAACCTCAGCGACCGTCTTTACATTGCTCTGAAAGCTGAGCACAAAGAGCTGCAGCTGCTGAGCATACAGTCGGACATCAAGCAGAAAACACGCTTCGACCTCGACGAACAGCAGAGAGAATACTTTCTGCAGCAGCAACTCAAGAACATACGCGAGGAACTGGGGGGAGACGAGAAGAATCCTGAGCGAAAAGAACTGACTGAAAAGGCCAAGAACAAGAAATGGAACGAGGCTACAGCCAAGGCGTTCAATAAGGAATTGAACAAGCTCGAAACCATCAACCCACAGAGCCCAGACTACTCTATCCTCGTCAACTACCTGCAGACCATGGTAGACCTGCCTTGGAATGAATACACTCAGGACAACCTGAGCCTCAAGCATGCCAAGAAAGTTCTCGACAAAGCGCACTATGGCATGGAAAAGGTTAAGGAACGTATCTTGGAATACCTGGCTGTAAGATCGCTGCGAGGAGACCTGAAGAGCCCTATCCTCTGCCTCTATGGCCCTCCAGGAGTTGGCAAGACAAGTCTTGGAAAGAGCATCGCCGAGGCGATGGGCAGAAAATATGTGCGTATGTCATTGGGCGGTCTGCACGACGAGTCGGAGATACGAGGACACCGCCGTACCTATATAGGAGCCATGCCCGGACAAATCATCAAGAACATTCAGAAGGCTGGAAGCAGCAACCCTGTATTCATCCTCGACGAGATAGACAAGGTGACACAGAACACCATCAACGGAAACCCGGCATCGGCTCTGCTCGAAGTGCTCGACCCAGAACAGAACAATGCCTTCCACGACAATTATCTCGATACAGACTACGATTTGTCGAAGGTGCTCTTCATTGCTACTGCCAACGATATCAGCAGTATTCCACGTCCGTTACTCGACCGTATGGAGCTCATCGAGGTGGGCGGATACATCATCGAGGAGAAGGTGGAGATAGCCAAGCGACACCTGGTGCCACGCGAACTGAAGAATACTGGTCTCGACAAGTATGAGCCCAAGATAAAGTTTACCAAAGCTGCCATCGAAGACCTGATAGACCACTATACACGCGAAAGTGGAGTGCGCCAACTCGAGAAAGCTATCAACAAGGCTTTGCGCAAGATGGCATACAAACTGGCATATACCGAAGAACTGGAGAAACCTACCATCACTCCTGCTGAGGTGGAAGAACTGTTGGGCAAGCCTATCTTCACACGCGACATCTACCAGGGAAACCAATATGCTGGCGTGGTAACAGGACTGGCATGGACATCGGTAGGAGGAGAAATCCTCTTCATAGAAACCTCGCTCAGCAAGAGCAAGGCTGCCAAACTCACCCTGACAGGAAACCTGGGCGACGTGATGAAGGAATCGGCGGTCATTGCGCTGGAATATGTCAAGGCGCACGCCGACCTCTTGGGCATAGACTATCGTATCTTCGAAAACTGGAACATCCATATCCATGTGCCCGAGGGAGCTACTCCTAAAGACGGTCCTTCTGCTGGTATCACCATCGCTACAAGTATCGCATCGGCCCTGACACAGCGCAAGGTGCGAAAGAACACAGCCATGACTGGAGAGATAACACTTCGTGGAAAAGTTCTCCCCGTAGGTGGCATCAAGGAGAAGATTCTGGCCGCCAAGCGAGCCGGCATTACCGATATCGTGATCTGTCAGGACAATAAGAAAGACATTGAGGAGATTCCTGAGATCTATCGCAAGGGAGTGGAATTCCACTATGTGGAGAATGTTGCCGATGTATGGCACTTCGCGCTCACCGACGAAAAGGTGGAACATCCCATCGATTTCACAATTCCCGAGGATGCGAAGAAAGGAGAGTGAGAAATCAATATAAACAAGAAGAATGAAATTCGAACTACAAGTAACAGATAAAGCCAGTGATGCACGCACAGGCATCATCACCACCGACCACGGACAGATAAAGACTCCTATCTTTATGCCTGTGGGAACTGTCGGATCAGTGAAAGGTGTGCACTTCGAGGAACTGCGCCAACAGGTTAAGGCACAGATCATCTTAGGCAACACCTACCACCTATACCTACGACCAGGACTCGAGGTCATCAAGGCCGCAGGCGGACTGCATGGCTTCAACGGATGGGACCGACCCATCCTGACAGACAGTGGCGGATTCCAGGTGTTCTCGCTTACAGGCATCCGAAAGTTGCGTGAGGAGGGGTGCGAGTTCCGCTCTCACATCGACGGAAGCAAGCACATCTTCACACCCGAGAACGTGATGGACACTGAGCGAATTATTGGTGCCGACATCATGATGGCGTTCGACGAGTGTCCTCCTGGACAAAGCGACTTCCAGTATGCCAAGAAGAGTCTCGAGATGACACAGCGTTGGCTCGACCGCTGTGTCAAGCGTTTCAACGAAACCGAACCGTTGTACGGATATCAGCAAAGCCTCTTCCCCATCGTGCAGGGCTGCACCTTCCCCGAGCTGAGAAGAGAGGCGGCCAAATATGTGGCAGACAAGGGAGCCGACGGAAATGCTATCGGTGGACTTGCCGTAGGCGAGCCCACTGAGGTGATGTACGAAATGATAGAGGTGGTGAACGAGATCCTGCCCAAGGACAAGCCGCGCTATCTCATGGGTGTGGGTACACCACAGAACATACTCGAGGCCATAGAACGAGGAGTGGACATGTTCGACTGTGTGATGCCAACCCGCAACGGACGCAACGCCATGCTCTTCACCTACAACGGAACGATGAACATGCGCAACAAGAAATGGGAAATGGACTTCAGTCCCGTAGACCCTGACGGATGCGACATCGACCGTATCACAACCAAGGCTTACCTCCATCACCTCTTCAAGGCACAGGAACTCCTGGCCATGCAGATAGCAAGCATACACAATCTGGCCTTCTATCTGCGACTCGTCACCGATGCGCGACAGCACATCGAGCAGGGAGACTTCGTGCAATGGAAAAATTCGATCATCGACCAGCTGGGACAAAGAATATAAAGACCACAGGCTGGGAGAACAAACGCAAAGACCACAGACTGACTGGTCGAACAAAAAAAAGACCTATTAAAAGGTCAAAAACATAAAATGAAGACATTTCATCAATTAAGAAAACATCGCAGGCTCTATAAAGCCAAAAGATGGTTCGGACAACACTTTGCTGGGCTCATACACTTCACACAATGGCTCGCAAAGAAGTTGGCCTTCCTGCGTATACTCAGGTTCCTGAACCCATTCAGGTATATCAAGCGCATGGACTGGTACATCATCAAGAAGTTTGTAGGCACATACTTCTTCTCTATCCTGCTGATTATCTCGGTGGCTATCGTGTTCGACGTAAACGACAACCTGCCTAAATTCACCGAGAATCATGCACCGCTGAGGGCTATCGTCTTTGACTATTACCTCAACTTCGTGCCTTACTTCGCCAACCTCTTCAGTGCGCTGTTTGTCTTCATTGCCGTCATCTTCTTTACATCTAAGATGGCTGGCAACTCTGAGATTATCGCCATCATGGCATCAGGCATCTCATTCAAGCGGCTGTTGCGCCCTTACATGATTACCTGCATCATGCTCTCGGCCATGTCGTATGCCCTCTCTGCCTATGTTATTCCCTATGGAACGGTGGTAAGACAGAATTTCGAAATCAAGTACAAGAAGAAGAGCAAGAACACATCGGCAGAAAACGTACAGCTGCAGGTGGACAGGGGCGTCATCGCGTATCTGCAGCACTACGACAACCAAAGCAAGAAAGGCTTCGGCTTCTGCCTTGACAAGTTCAAGGACAAGAAATTGGTAAGCCACCTCACCGCCATGGAGGTGCAGTACGACACCATCTCCGACTCCAAGTACCACTGGAAAATAAGAAACTGGAAGGTACGACAGCTCCAGGGACTGAAGGAGCACATCACCAGCGGAGCCGAGAAAGACACCATCATCATGATGGAACCCACCGACCTGGTATACTCCAAGGGACAGCAGGAAACATTTACCAGTCCTGCACTGAAGGATTATATCTCCAAACAGATCAACCGAGGTTCGGGCAATGTGGTGCAATACCAGGTGGAATATCACAAGCGAATTGCAGCCTCATTCGCCTCATTCATCCTTACCATAATAGGTGTGTCGCTCTCGTCGCGCAAGCGCAAAGGTGGAATGGGAACATCGCTCGGCATCGGACTGGCACTGAGTTTCAGCTACATCATGCTGCAAACCATCTCTGCCACATTCGCCATCCAGGACAACTTCCCGCCTATGCTGGCTGCCTGGATGCCCAACTTCCTCTTCGCCTTCGTGGCATACTTCTGCTACCGCAACGCACCGAGGTAAGTATTAATGATTAATGACAAAAAAAGAAAAAAGGAAAAAGAAAAATAAGAAATATGTATTTCGACGAATTAGATTTAAATGACAACGTGCTCGATGCGCTCTACGATATGCGTTTCGACACTTGCACCCCAGTACAGGAAAAGTGTATTCCAGAGATATTGAAAGGCAACGACGTAATAGGAGTTGCGCAAACCGGAACAGGCAAAACTGCTGCCTATCTGCTGCCAGTGCTCAGCAAACTCGACGACGGTGGTTATCCTTCTGATGCCATCAACTGTGTTATCATGTCGCCTACACGCGAGTTGGCACAACAGATAGACCAGGCCATGCAGGGCTTCGGATATTATCTGCAAGGCGTAAGCAGCGTGGCTGTATATGGAGGAAACGACGGAAACCGTTACGACCAGGAACTGAAAAGCCTGCGCATGGGTGCAGACGTGGTGATAGCTACACCAGGCCGACTCATCTCTCATATCAGCTTGGGCAATGTAGACCTCAGCAAGGTAAGCTTCTTTATTCTTGATGAGGCAGACCGCATGCTCGACATGGGATTCTCGGAGGATATCAAGACCATCGCAGCCAAATTGCCAAAAACTTGCCAGACCATTATGTTCTCTGCCACAATGCCCGAGAAAATAGAAGAACTGGCAAAGACTCTGCTCAAGAATCCTGTAGAGATCAAACTCGCAGTAAGCAAACCTGCCGAGAAGATACAGCAGAAAGCTTACGTATGCTACGAGACACAGAAGATGGACATCATCAAGGACATCTTCAAAGCTGGCGACCTGCAGCGAGTCATCATCTTCTGCGGAAGCAAGATGAAGGTAAAGCAAGTGGCAGGATCACTGCAGCGTAAACATATCAACTGTGGAGAGATGCACTCTGACCTGGACCAGGCTGAACGCGACAATATGATGTTCAAATTCAAGAGCGGACAAATCGATGTGCTCGTAGCTACCGACATCGTGGCACGAGGCATAGACATCGATGATATCGCATTGGTTATCAACTATGATGTGCCTCACGATACTGAAGACTATGTGCACCGTATCGGACGTACTGCACGTGCCGACCGCGACGGAGTGGCTATCACCTTTGTGAGCGAGGAAGATATCTTCTATTTCCAGCAGATAGAGAAGTTCTTGGAAAAAGAAGTGGAAAAGGTTGCTCTGCCCGAAGGATGCGGCGAAGGACCTGCATACACCAAGCAGAACAAGCCCAGAAAGGCAGGCAACAACAGCGCAAAGAGCAGACGACGCAAAGATCGTGAACAGACTGCACACAAACGCAAACCTGCCAATAAAACTGCCAACCGACCTGAAAAGGCTCAGCGTCGTACTGAAGACAACAACCCACAGGAAAACAGCAAGCAAGGCAACAACCAGCAAGACAACAACCAGCAAGACAACAACCAGCCCAGGAACAAAGACAACAAGAAACAACAGGGCAACGCCAGACAACAGGGTAAGAACGCTCCTCGTACCAAGGATGGCCAGCAGCAGGGCAACAGCCAACAGCAGAACAATGGTGGCAAACCTGAAAACGAGAATAAGCAAAATCGAAACAACCGACGTAAAGGCAATAATCGTCCTGCAAGCGATCAGACAGAAAACAAGTCACGCAACAGACAGGCACAGACTGACAACAAGCCAGGCAGCCAGGACAACAACGGCAAGCGTCGCAATGTACGCCCAGGCAGCAACGGCAGAGGAAGAGGTGTCAGCCAGAAGAAGACTTCTGAAAAATCAACCACACGTAAGGTTACGCCTATCGTAAATCCTCAGAAGAAAGAAAATGTAGTCAAGAAATTCATCAAGCGCATTTTCGGCTTCAAAAAATAACAACTGCTCCAGTTTCTCGTCTACCTGAAGCAAGAAGAAACTGTAGTTGAAAACAAAAAGTATCTTAAGTTACATGCAGATGTTTCTTAAGATACTTTTTTTGTTTTAAGATGATCCTACCAATTACTTTTTTAGCTGCACTTACCTCTATCAGTAACTACTTTGCACCCCTACAGCCATGAATAGTCAACTGTAAATAAGACTAATAATTAAGTAACTGAAGTTTCGCAAAATGGTTCAAGTACAGGCTAAGGGCTTCTGCCCCTTCTGGGCGTGTGGAACATATTTGCGAAAGTTGAGTAAGTCTACGCGAATTATAAATAAGTAATAACTGAGTCAACTTATATTATCAATAATGCGCAGAGTGGTCAACTAAAATCGTTAAACCACAATCAAATCTATGTTCGATAGTTTAGAACATAAGTTCGAAACTTCAGAACACAAGTTCGATACTTTAGAACAGGGCAAACGCATCAAATCATTTACCTTTTAACATATAGATATTAATGTCGTAT
>ERZ1107006.1206-NODE-1206-length-22928-cov-4.931054_pt1 | contig 22928 bp, 11 predicted proteins | sample MGYA00403696_ERZ1107006 | MGnify/ENA primary metagenome ERZ1107006 (study PRJEB35170, sample SAMEA104062441) | human gut metagenome | biome: human gut; feature: human-associated habitat; material: faeces | place: Denmark | collected 2012-08-13 ...
CGAGGACGCCCGGCAGGGTCATGCCCTCCGGGATGACGGCCCAGCCGTCCGGGATAGGGGTGGTGCAGATGCCGTAGATCACCCGGTGCTCGGGCTGGGTGGTGCAGTCAATAATAGTCATCATATGTGTTCACCTCCTGGGTTACAGGTACTGGTAGCCGTACACAACAAACTGACTGCCGCTGCTGCCGCCAGAGACGGACAGGGTGCCGTCTGAGGCAAAGGCCACGGAGACCATCGACACGCTTGTGCTTTCGATTTTTGCATTGACGTAATTCTCGAGTTTGCCATTGTGCATCATGGTAAGGCTTGTGATGGGTACAGCGGCGGAACATCCACGCACCACCTTTGCATGACCGAAGTCGGAAGCTGTGCCGATGGCATTGCTCGTCGCGGTTTGGTAACCAGATGAGGCTGCCCATCCGGCACCGCTGCGTCCCATCGCCGGAATCGCCGAGACAATTTCCGCATAGTCCACCGTGCTGGGGATTGCCATTGTGGTGGTGCCACCGGTGCAGACGCCTGCACCCGAGAAAACCAGTTTACCGTCCATGATCATCATCCTTTCCAGCCTTTGAAGTTTGCTGTCGATCTCATCCTTACTGTAACCGCCTTCCACACCGCTCAGCGTTCCGTCCTCCTCAACACTGAGGTTCTCCCCCACCTTCACCAGACCCAGCGTGTCCGCCGTCGCGGTCGGGATGGTGTAGCTTGTCTGCTCCCCGCTGCCAAGGGTCAGGGTCAGCGTCCGGCCGTTCAGGGCAACGTTCTTCACATACGCTGTGCTGCCCTCCTCCACAGCCCCCACGTCGGCCGCCGTCATCGGCGTGTCCTTTCCGGTGCCGCCGTGCTCCACGGCCAGAATGCCGGTCATGTTTTCCAGGCTCGTGGTGTCCTTCGTCTGCAGGGTCTGGGTGCTGCCGTCGCCGAAGGTCAGCGTCAGCGTCTGCCCCACAAGGCTCACGGCCTTCACATACGCCCCACTGCCTTCCGGCACCGCGCCCAGGTCGTCGGCGGTCAGGGTCACAACGCCGCCCTTGCCGTTCACGCTGCGCACCGCACCGTCCGCCGGCGCCGTCAGCTCCGCCCGCGCCGCCGCAGCCTCTGCCCGCTTCGCGTCGCTCTCCGCCGCGCCCTGGGCTTTCTCCGCCCGCGCCGCCGCCGTCTGCGCCGTGTTCTGCGCCATCTGCGCAATGGCCGCGTCTTTTTTCGCACTGGCCGCACTGTTCCGCGCCTCTTTCGCACTGTTCTGCGCACTGTTGGCATAGGCCAGCACCTGCGCCACAAAGGTCTCGTACTGCGTCGGGCTGATCTCGGCGTCGCCGTCGGTGGCAAGCGTCTCGTAGCAGTCGTATTTTGTCGGCCGTGTCAGTGCCCGGTAGCCGTCCTCGCCCAGCGCCAGCAGCATCCAGCTGCCGCACTTCGCGGCCGTGAACGCTTTGCCCACCGCCACACTGTGTTCTTCGTCCAGCAAAATGGGCGCAGGCAGCGTGCCGTCCTGCTGCTGGATGTGCAGCGTCACGCTCTTGCCCTGCCACTCCTCCGGCAGCTCAAAATAAAGCCGCTCCACGTTGGCGCTGGACTGCCCGCCCAGGTGCAGCACCCGCATCTCCGGGCAAAACTCCACCCCGCTGAATTCCTTTCGGATGATCTTCACCCGCATGGTTTTTCCCTCCTTCCGTCTTGTGTCCAGCGTATCACAAATTGTGTCGGCGCAACACTGCGGACTTTTTGTGTTTCCGCCGCAGGCCGCGGTCGTCGTTGTTGCAGACTTTTTCTATCACGCACAAGGCCCCCGGCCGTTCATCTGAACCGCCGGAGGCCTTTCCTCTCCTTATCTCACCGCTGCATACGGGTCTTTTTTCTCCTCGCTTTCCGCCTTGTCCGCCGCCTTCACCCACTGGGCAAAGGTCTTCTCCGTGTACAGTGCCTTGCCGTCCGCGTCCACCAGTGCCAGCAGCATGGTCTCCATCTGCTGCCGGTCGGCGTCGCTGCCCGCAAGGTACTCCGGCTTTGCCGTCTCGGTGATCTTGCTCTTGAGCGTCGTCGCGCTCTTGCCTGCCTTCGCCAGCCGGTCGTACTCCTCCTGTACGGCACTGGCGTCCCAGCTGTCCACGGCTTCCACAAGGTCGTCCGTCGCGCTGGAGTTGTCGCCCTTCAGCAGCTTGTCCGCCAGCTGGTTCACCGCGCCGGTCACGCAGTCCACCACGTCCCCGCGCTTCCCCTTCGGCAGTCCCAGCGCATCACTCATCTGCTCGATCATCTGCATTTCCAGCTCATACCGTTTCTGGTCATCTCCCGCATTCTGCGCCTCGGCCGCTGCCTTCACATTCGCGTCGTACTTCACCAGCCGGGTCTTCAGCTGCTTGTAAACGTCTTCTCCTTTCCCCATCTCGTTCAGCTTTTCCACCGCTGCCTTTGCCTCGTCGCTGTCGCCGCTGGCATAGGCATTGTACAGCCGGTCGTACTGGCCGGTGGCGCTCTGCGGCACCGAGTTGAAGCTGAAGGTCCCTCCGTGGGCAAGGTTTTCGATGTCTTCCACATACCCCTGCACGGCTTCAACGATCTTCCGGCCGTTGCCGTAGGGCACGCCCGCCACTTCGAAGCCGTCCTCCAGCAGGGTCATGAACCGCTGCATCAGCTTGTCGTGGTGCTGCTGCAGCTGCGTCTCGTCCATTTCGCCGGTGTCCTTCCGAAACTCCTTGAAGAACTTCTCCACATCTCCGGCCAGGTCGTTCACCACACTGATGCTTGCCGCGCTCAGCACGTCGTAGTCTTTGCCGTTCATCGCGTTGTCGATCAGGCTGTAGAGCTCACTGCCGTAGAGGAAGTTGCCTGCAAAGCTCTCGGTGTAAAGGCTTGCGAACCGCTGCCACATGCTCTTGGCGGTCACGTCGCCGTTCTCGTCCTGCTCCCGGTCCCACCGGTGCAGCAGAAAATCCGCGCCGATCTTCATCACCGCGAACACAGCCGTCTGCGCCACCTGGCTCACAATGGCCCGGTTCCGCTGCGCCGCAGCCCGCTGCAGTTCCGCCTTGTTCTCCTCGCTCTGGTTCTGCCGGTAGCGCTCTGCCTGGGCGTTGTAATCGCCGATGGCGTCCGCCAAAATGCCGTAGTTCTGGAAGCGCTGGGTGGTAAACATCGTCAGCTGCTTCAGCAGTTCGTTGGGGTTGCGCTGGATGCCCGCCCGCTGCATCACGGTGTAGTTGGGCTGGGTCTGCTCGATCACCTTCTGGTATGTGCGGCTCACCGCTTCCCAGTATGCCGGGCTTCCGGTCACGTCCGCACCCTCAAATTCGGCCGCGTGGCTGCGCACATACCGCTTACTGCCTTCCCACAGCGCTGCCACCGTGATCTCGTCCATGCCGTTGATCCAGCCGGTCAGTGCCGTCGGCAGCTTGTCCATGGCCTTCTCGGCCACTGTTTCGCTCTGTCCGATGCTGGCAAGTTCGCCCTTCTGGCTGCCGCGCTTGCGCCAGTCCAGCAGTACGTCCCCGTGCTCTCTGATCTCCGTTTCCAGCGCCGTCCGCGCCTTGGGCGAAAGGTTTTTCACAAAGGGCACCACCGCTGCCATGGTATCCCCGCCCAGCACCGCCGCTGCCGTCGGCAGGCTCGCCGCCTGCGCAATGGCCACGCCCGGGTTCAGGGTCAGCACCGCGCCCGCGTAGTTTCCGCGCAGGTTTCCCAGCACCCGGTTTGCCGTACTGGGCCGCTTGCGCTGGGTGGTCTGCAGGTCGGTCAGCAGATCGTTGATGTAGCTCACCGCGTCTCGGCCCCACTGCTCCTTGATGATGCCGTTCTTCAGGTTGGTGAGCCCTTCCTGTGTCTCCACGCTGCTGTTCAAAATTTTCTGCACATCCCGGATGGGCGCTGCCAGGCCCGCATAGGCCGCCGTGTCCCGCAGGCTGCGCTGCACCACGCTGCTGCACTCCTCCAGCAAAATGGGCTGGCTGCTCTTGACGCGGTTCTTCAGAAAGCCCCGGCCCTCAATGGTCGCGTCCAGGTTCAGGCCCTCGATCTGGGTCGCCAGCACCGACCGGTCCACCGCGATGGGGTAATAGTTTTTCACGGTGGCCCGCTGGTAGCCCACCAGCTGCAGGCTGGTCTCGTTGATGAGGTTCGTGGTGTAGTGGTCAAAAAACTCCTTCATGTCCGCGCACCACGCCCGGTCATAGTCGGTCATGGCCGCTTCCGCGGTCTGCAGGATGCTGTCCGCCGTGGGCGTGCCGTCCGCATTTGTCAGCATGCCCAGGTGCACGGTCTGGCCTTTCTGGTACGCCTGCTCAATGTCCCCCTTGCTGTAAATCTTTGCATCCGGGATCACAAAGCCGCCGTTCATCAGGTGGTTCAGGCTGTCCTTGTTCTGCAGGTGCATATACAGGCTGCACAGCTGCGCGTGGGTCAGCGGGGCCCGGTTGCCCTTTCCGTCCGTCAGGCCCACGTCCACAAGGTCTGCGCCCGGGCCCGCAAAGGCCTGCATCTCTTTCACATGCTCTTTTCCGGTCACGTTGGTGAAAAGCTTTTCGCCTTCCACGGTGATCTTCGTCTGCCGGTACTGGCCGTCGTTCAGCATGTTGGCCATCTTTTCCATCTGGCCATTCTTCGCATAGCCGCCCAGCATACGGAACACCCGCTCCGCGCCCAGCATATCCAACTGATACTTTGTCAGCAGATTGTGCACGCCGTCCAGCTTTCCGCCGGGGTGGTTGCCCTTGCTGGCATTCACCTCGCTGGCTGCGCCTTCCGCGATCTTGCTCACTTCCTCGGCCTTTGCCAGGCTCACCGTCTTGTTTGCATTGCGGATCACATGCAGCGTGCTGCTCGTGATGGCTTTTAGCATCCGCATCTGATCCACCGTCATGGGCAGATAGGTGCGGTTCTCGGTCTCCCGGATGCGCCGCTGCAGCCGCTCCTGCAATGCCCGCGCCTTCTCGCTGTCCGGCAGCGCCTCGGCTTCGGCCAGCTGTTCGTGCAGCCGGGTCAGCTTTGCGTCCTTTGTCGCCCGCAGGTCATCCCGCAGCGTCTGGATCAGGGTATCCACGCCGGTCTGCTTCCATTCTTCGGTCATGGCATTGGGGCTTTTCTCACTGCCCGCGCTCTGCCGGATCTGGTCCTGCTGCCTCGTCAGCTGGTTCACGGCCTTGTTGTTCAGAATGGTCATGTCCGCCAGCTTCGCCACCTGCGCCGCCGCGTCCACAAGATTTTTCTGCACATACTTGTCCTTCGACGGCCGCAGCAGCATCTGGTTCAGCTGTGCCGCGTTCTGCCGGATGCTGCGCTTCAGCTCGTCCATCTTCCGTGCGTCACGTGCCCGCTGCACCCGCTTTTCGGCCACCGCTTTTGCAATGGCAATGTCCTCGTCCCGCTGCTGGCGTGCTGTCTCAATGGCAACGGCATTTCGCTGCGCCTGTTTCTGTTCAAAGGCTGCCCGCTTGCGCTCGTTGTCCGCCTCCCATTCCATGATCTCATTTTCCTGTACCAGCAGCGAGTATTCCGCCTTGTCCGCGCGCTGCTTTTCCTGCCGCAGCTGCCACGCCAGTTCGTTTTTCTCGCTGCGCAGCTTCTGCATTTCCAGCTTTGCTTCGTCCAGCATCTCCTGCCGTTCGGCCTTCATGCGCTTCACTTCCTGCTTCATCTCCCGCTCGTAGCTTTCCCGCAGGAAGGTCAGCTTTTCGTTCAGGTTGCCCACGTTGGAAGTATCCACGCCCAAGGTCTCCAGATTCTCGTCCAGCAGCTTTTCAGCCTGTGCGTTCTGCCGCTGCAGTTCGGTCATCTGCTGCACCTCGGCGCTCTGGTTTGCCGCACGCCGGTTCTCGTACATCCGGCGGTTGAACTCCCGCTGCTGCGCCTTCTGCACACCCTTCAGGCCCTTTTCCACCTCGGCGGCCCGCTCCTCACTGCCCGCGGCCGCTTTCGCCACCTGCAGGTTGTGCTGCTGGATGCCCTCAAAGATGGCCTGGGCGTCGGTCATCTCCGGTGTGTTCAGGATGTCCCCGATGATCCGGCCCGCCAGCTCCACCTTGGCGTCCTCATACTCGGCGTCGTCTGCAAACCTGCTCTGCGTCGCGGGCTTGATGGCGTCGTGCAGGTTCATCAGCACGCTCAGCCATTCGGTGCTTTCCATGCTCATTGCACCGTCCACTCCGGCCTGCTGCGCCGCTGCCTTCCACAGCGCCTTCGCGCCGTCGCTGGTGCCGCCCACGGCCCGGTTGTCGTTGATCACGCTGTCATACTGCTCCACGGGGTTGCCGTCCCGCACGCCTTCGGCCTGCCGCAGGCTCACGCCGTGCTTCCGGGCTTCAGCCACCGCTGCGCTCCAACTGCCGTATGCCTTCACCAGTTCTGCCTTTGCCTGTCCCGTCTTGTTCACGGTGTATTCCAGCTTGTGCAGTTCCGGGTACTCGTCCCACAGTTCGCTGTTGCGGTAGGTCGCCCCGTCCAGAATTTCGCCTGCCAGCGTTTCTGCCAGCGCCTGGCCCTTCTCCATGTCCGCGCCGTCCGCCTTCAGGTACTCCACCAACACTTCGGTCTCCCGTGCAAGCTTTGCCCGGTCCACCCTGCTGCCGTTGGCCTTTGCCCAGCGGCTGGCCAGCCCTTCAATGTTGCTCTGGCTCACCTTCACGCCCCGTGTCAGCCCAAAGAACTGGCTCAAGGTGTCCAGTGCTGCAGCCTTGTCCGCAATGGTGCGGCTTGCCATCTGCTGGTCATTCCGTTTTGCATCCCGGTCGGCCTGCTCTGCCAGCTGGAAGCGCACATTCGGCACCTCATTCAGCAATTTCGTACGCTCTGCGTCGTCTCCGGCTTTGTACAGCTCCACCGGCACGCCCGCGTCCTTCAGCTGCGCGATCAGGCTTTTGCTCGCATTGTCCGGCAAAATTGCCGCCCGCACCTCGTCAAAGCGAACCGCCCGCTGTGGCTTTGCTTCAAAGTACCCTGTCGGGATTTGTGCCACGTCGTTGTACAGGTTCAGGATCACCTGCGCCGTATCCTTGCTAATGCTGTAACCCTCTTTTGCAAAGGCTTTTGCAATGGTCGTACTGGTTCGCTTGCCCTGCGCCGCCCGCAAAAGAACATCGCCAATGATCTCCCGTTCCTCGTAGCTGCTGCTTGTATGTGGTGTAGTCTCCCGCCGCAGCCGGGCCACAACGTCTTCAATTTGGCTGTCCGCTTTTTCCAGCAGCGTTTTGTATTCCTCCTTCGGTATCTGCTGCAGCCGGTCTTTGTCCGCCCGCACATCTTCCAGTGTTTCATATTCTGCCGTTGCTGTGCTCATCAGGGTGTTGGCCGAAAGCCCCCACGCGCCTTTTCCGCGTGCATCCTCCTGATTCATGGCGTTCACAAGATTTTCCAGTGTGTAGGGGTTGTGCAGTTGAGCGAAACTGCGCCGGTTTCCGTTACGGGTAAAAAGTTCCTTACCATTGTAAATGCCTTTCTTTCCCAGAATTTTTTCTATCTTGGGCAGCAGCCATTTTTCCACGTCTGCATCTGGTGCTTTTTCCTGCAGGGTCTGCCGCATGGCATCCGTGTCCTGCACCATTTTTCCGCCCGTATCTTCCGTCGTTGCATACTCATAGGCATTTTCCAGCCGGACACGCAACATTGGTGCTATCAGCTTTGCTGCCTTCTTTTCGGCCTTTTCCGCATCCCAGCCCAGTTCCTGCATGGCCCAGTTTTTTTCTGCGCTCCGCACTTCTTCCAGCACCGCATTGGCCATGTCATGGTTTCCATTCGCCCTGTCCGTCTCGATGATCTCCCGCAGGTTCTCCTTACCGCCAACAGCTTCCGTCACCTTCTCGTATCGGCTGATCTGCGATTCCGTGAACCTCTGCTCCTGTTTCATCACAACATCCACGTTTTCGCCCCGGTCCGCCAGATACGCCGCCTTTGCAGCATCGTTATGGGCAAGCTGTTCAGCCAGCTGTTGCGGGCTTTTGTCAGAGGCTTCCATGTCCAGTGTTCCGCTCAGCACGTTTCCCCGGGCAAATTCCCCCTCTGCGGTCTGTCGGCTCAGCTGCGCAAGATAGGTGTTCAGCTCTCTTGCCTTATCCGCTTTCACCTCATATTCCACGTTCGGCCTTGTCGGTGTCCATGCGTCCGAGCCGTAAATACGGTTTGCGCTGTTGGCCATAGGGTCAATGGTGTCGCTTCCGAACACCAGCGAGATCGGGCCGTACTTTGTGTGGCCTTCCTGCGCTTTCACCACCGCAATGGACGGCGACGGCATACCGCCCAGTTCCAGTGCTTCCTGCAAGTTCTGTTCGGTCAGGTTGTGCACAGCTACAAGGTCTTTCTGGGTGTCCACCTCCACCGGTGCTGTCAGCTGCAGGCGGATATTTTTCTTCAGCGTCCCGTTATTTCCCTTGTTTTCGGCGGTTTCCTGTGCTATACTTGTGTCAGAAGATACTTCCTGAGCAGCCATAGCGCTGCTCCGCACATCCATCGGGAGATGTGTGGGAGTATCTTCTTTTTTTGTCGGTTTTCCGGCATCGTCAAATGTCACATAACTACCATCCGACCAACACACTTCGTGTGTATAAAAAGCTTTTCTGCCGTCTTCTCTTGTGTAAGAGTTCACAATTACCGCTTCGTTGATTCTGGTTTCATCCATAATTACCGGCCCAGCAAAAACATATGTGTCATAGCCCTTGCCTTGCCAGTTTTTTTCATATCCAATCTGATTGCCGTTACGAATCACTCCCGGAATAGCTGCAACCGCAGCCTGCTTTGCTGCACTATTTCCATGACGCACTGTTTTATTCGCGCCATAATGCTTTAATTCAACGATTCCAAAGTTTTCTCTTTCCACTTTATTTCCGATCGAATCGAAAAAAGCATCAATGTTCTCAACATTCTCCCTCGCGTTTTTCCCGAAATTCACCTCATTTCCACGGATTTCCGCTACCGGCTCCATTTCTTCCAGTTCACCCAGATGATCGTTCATCTGTTCTGTCAGAGACTCGCTGTCCTCATGCAGCTTGAATCGTGTTCCTTCCGCCGCACCCTTGTTCTCAAGGGCTGCGGCGTTTTCTTTTGCACTCCGCAGGCTGTCCATAGCCTTTTCCGCGTGGGCAAAGTATTCGTCCTGCAGCACCCGCTTTTCCGCTTCGGCCAGGCGCTGTGCCCGCAGGGCTGCTTTGTTCTCCGGGTCCTTGGCCAGCACTTCCTTTGCGCGGCTCACGATGTCGCTCAGCAGCTCCTTCACCTTGGTCATCACTTTGCGGATGGTGCCTGCCCGGCCCGCGTTCTTCTCTGCCTGCTGCCGCTGGAACTCCACCCAGCGCTTGAAGCTCGCTTCATCGCTGAAGATGCCGCGCCAGGCGTCCGCCACCAGTTCTTCCGCCGCCTGTTCATAGGTCAGGCCCTGCTGTGCATAGTCCGCAGCTTTCTCCCGGATCATCGCGTCGATGTTCTCATAGCCCTCGCTCTTGGCCAGAAATTCCAGCGCGTGCTGCTGCAGTGCCTGTGCGCCTTCGGTGTCCAGCGAGTTGTACCAGTGGTAGTCCTCGTGCAGGATGGTGCCGAACACGTCCTCGGCACTGTCCGCAAAATAGATTTGTGCCACCTCGGTGTCTACATAGGCTTTCACCCGGTCATTGCCCTGCAGCACCGTCTTCAGCACTGCGTCGGTGTCCGTAGCCCGGGCGTTCAGCTCGATCAACTGGGTGCCCACATCGTTTGCCGTGCGCATGGTCCCCTTATAAAGCACCCGTCCGCTGCCGCTGGTGCTCTTTTCGGTCAGTTCTCCGCCCAGGGTCCCCCGCTGCATGCTCCCGGCTTCCATCTCGCCGTGCCCCTGCAGCCACGCCAGCTGTAAAGCCTGCCTGCCGCCGTCCTGTGCCAGCACATACTCGGTGTTCACCGCAAGCCCGTTCATGCCCTGCGCCAGCTCCATCGCCTTGTCAAAGGTGGTCACATCTTCCATCTGGCCCAGACGGTACAGACTGCTGGCTGCGGCCGCATACCGCTCGGCATCTCCAATGCCCACCGGCATGTTTTTGCTGATGGTCTCGCTCGCCGCATCCGACACCTTCCAGCGGGTCAGCTCCTGCTGCACCTGCCGCTGCTGCACGCTCCGGCTCTGCTGCATCAGGCCGTAGGTCTCCCGCAGCCCGCTGTGCTGTTCTGCCGGGCTGCTTTCCACCGTTTCCCCGGTGTTCTCCACAGCGGTCTGCTGTGCAGCTGGGCTTTCCGCCTGCGCCTGCCGGTGCAGCTGTTCCGGGTCAAACAGCAGGGTCTTCGGGTCTTCCAGGTCCACTTTCTGCACTGCTTCAGTCCCGTCGGCAAAGCGCACCGTCATGGTGTCGTTGCTCAGGCTCACGCTGTAGCCCTGCCCGCTTTCTTCCAGCCGCGCCGGGCTCTCCGCTGCCGCTGCTTCCGCAATTCCGGCCGGCTTTTCCTCGTTTGCCGCTGTAGTTTCTGCAGGTGCAACCTGGGTGCTCTGCTGCTGTGCTGCCAGTTCCCGCAGCATCTGCCGCGTCTTTGCCGCCGTCTCCGGCAGCTCGATGCCGTATTCTTCCGCAAGCGCCGCTCGGTTTGCTTCGTTCGCCGCATTCGGGGTAAACAGGTTGATGGTTTTTCCGGTCAGTTCCCCGTCCGCCATGGCAGCGGCCAGCTGCTGCACCGCCTGGTTTTCGCTGCGCACCGCCGATGCCGTGCTCTGCGCGCCCATCGCTTCCTGTGCAGCCTGCTGTGCCTGCATGTCCGCCGGGCTCAAGGCTTCCCCCTCGGGGGAAGCTGTCGCCGAAGGCGACTGATGAGGGGAAGCCGCGTGCGCGCTTTCTTCCTGCTCTGCATTCCTTTGAGAAAGGCTCTCCCCTCGGGAGAGCTCCGTTGCAGCTCCGGCATCGCCGGACTGCAGCGGTGAGAGGGGTCCGCCCGCTGCCGCATCAAACCGGGCGTTCATCTTGCCCAGCCCGGTGCCCACAGCGCCGCCCAGCGCACCGGAAGCGCCGCCGGTCAGGCCGCTTTCCACCGCGTTCAGGAAGGTGTCTTTCTTGAACAGGTTCTGTGCCGCGTCACTGTCGCCCAGCGCCGCGTCAATGGCCATGTCCGCATAGGTCTCCACAAAGGCCTGCATGGCGTTGTCCACACCGCCCGAGACGGCGTTTGCGATCACCGGGTACTGCTGTGCCAGCGGACCGTTATCCGCCACACTGCGCACCAGGTCTGCCAGCTTCCCCGCCAGCGTGTCCCTTGCGTAGTCCGTACCCATGGTCTTGGCCAGGTCTGCCGCGCCCACACTGTTGATGGCCCATCCCGCGCCGAACTTCAGCGCACCGCCTGCCAGCGTCTTGCCCGCGCTGTCGCCCTTTTCCACGCTCTGGCCCATGCTTTCTCCGGCTCCCTGCAAGCTCAGCACCGGCAGTACCATCGCGGGGTCGATGCTTGCGACCACAAGGTTCTCGCCTGCGCTGGAAACAATGCCCAAAACCTTCTGCGCCAGCGGTGAAAGGCCGCTCATTGCTGCGCCGGTCAAGTCCTGGCTGCGCTTGTGCAGCTGGTAGCCCACACTCTTTTCCGGGTCAACGGCATCCTTCACCTCGGTGGCCGCATACCGGCTGCGCATGTCGTCGATCTCGCCCTGCGTGTATCCCTTTGCGATCAGCTCAGCGTCGCTGTACTTCGGGCTTCCGTTGGAGTCCACCGTGTCCACCAGCTTGAACAGCTTTTCCTGCCGAGCGTCTCCTGCCAGGCTTTCTTTCAGGGCATCCCGGTTCTTCTTTGTCACGCTGCTGTTCTTCACGGCCTGCACCGCATTTTCGCCCATCTGCAGGCCGCCTGCGGCAATTTCTTCCGCAATGCCGCCGATGGTGTTCGACGTGCGCCGTACCGCACGCTGCCACGCGGGCAAGGCATCGAAATCCCGGATGTATGCCTTTGCCTCGTTGATCTCGGTCTGCGTGTATCCCTTTGCCTGCAGTTCCGCGTCGGTGTAGTCCCGCCTCCCGGTGCTCTGTGCCGTGGGTGCACTGGCCATAGCGCCGGTTCCGTCCTGTGCCTGCATCGCGTTGCCGCGCTGGACATAAGGCCGCTGTTCTCCGGTGCCGCCCCGGATCAGGTTTACCAGCTCCCGGTGTTTCGGGTCCGCATCCATCCACTGGTTCAGTTCATCAAAGCGGTCGGGCTCGCTGTTTTTGGCAAAATCCTCTTTTGCTTCTTGTGCCGTGCGTGCATACCAGTCCACCCGTTTTCCGTCGCCCGCCGCAATGGTCTGTTTCAGCGCATCTGCATTCGGTGCGCTGTTCACTGCGCCGTATCCGCTCTGCAGCTGCATCGTGCCGCCGGTTGCTGCATACGGCTGCCGCTTTTTCTCGGTCGGCTTCACCGTGCCGCGCACCTGCGCCGCCGGGGTGCTGCTGCCAACCTTTCCAAGCCATTCCGGCTGTGCCGTGCCGCCCCGGGTGCCGTTTCTCTCGCTCTGGGTCCCGCTGCCCGGCACCTCCAGCTGCAGCTTCGGGTTCGTGCTGCCCATCATCTGTGCCAGCACCTGCCCGCCCAGGCTGCCCCCGGTGCCGCTCTGGCTGCTGCCCGTGTTCGTCCGGGCGCGGCGGGTCTCGGTGCTGGTCCCCGCACTGCGGTTCACCCACGCTTCGGTGGTCCGCTTCCCGGTGCTGCCGCCCCGCAGCGCGTCGATCTTCTCCGGCGTCCAGCCGCTGCCGGTTGTGCTCCGGCTTCCCGCCGCGGTGCTGCCGTGTGCACTGCTGCTTCCTGCCGTACTGCCCGCCGTACCATTCTTTCCCTTGCGCAGTTCGTCGATATCTTTTGCTGTCCAGCCCATATGCTCACCTCATCATTTCGTTCCGAGCCACTCATAGTCGATCTGGTTCATGATGCTCGATACCAGGTCACTGGAAAGGCGCAGGCCGCTGTCATTTGCCAGCGCGCTGGCGATCTGGCTCTGGCTGTAGCCGCTGTTGGCCAGCTGCCGCGCCTTGTACATGCCCTGTTCATACGGTGTTCCGTTCGCCTTGCCCGGGTTGCCCGTGCCGGTCAGCCGGTCGATGCGCCCTGCATTGGCCAACACTTCGGTGTAGTAGTCGTAGCTCGCATCTGTCGGCTTCATCGTGTTGTACTTGGTCAGCATCGTGTTCAGCTGCGGCTGCGTGTATCCGGCCGCTTTGCCCGTGCCTGTGCTCCCGCTCTTGCCGCTCGACCTGCTGCCCGAGCTCCTACTGCTGCCGGTCTTCGTGCCGTACTTCCGCTGCAGCTGCAGCTGACCGCTCAGCAGGTTCAGGTTGCTCTGGTTCTGCCGGTTTGCAATGGTGCTGTAATAGTCGATGCTGTTCGGGTCAAGCCCCACCGCCGTCAGATAGCTCTTGGCCGCCGTGTCGTAGCCGCTGCCTGCCAGACCCGCTGCCGTGGTCAGATAGGTCAGCTTATCCTGGTCCACCTGCGAAAGCCCCTGCCAGGTGTCCAGCATCGTGCTGTCCAGCCCGTATTTTGCCAGCAGCTGCGTTGCTGCGTCATCAAAACCGGCCTGCTTGTAGGCAGCCGCCTGCTGCAGTGCCGCCATCTGGTCGCTCAGCTCGTTCCGGGTCAGACTGTCATTGTACTGCCGCTCTGCGAAAGCGTTCTCCCAGTCCTGCTGCCGGTATCCGCGGTAAGCGTCATACCCTTCCAGCGCCGCTGCGCCCACGTTCTTCAGCACATTCCACGCATTGCTCAGGAAATCGCTCTTTTCCTGCCGCGCCTGCTGGGTCTGGTCGTACTGGTAGTTTCGCCAGTCTGCCGCGTTGCTCACGCTGCCGTCGTACTCCCTGCGTTCCAGCTGGTCCTGTCCCAGCAGCGCGTTCAGCTGGCTGCTGGTTCCGCTCAGCTGCTGCTGCCACTGGGTCAGTGCGTCCGCCCGGGCCTGCGCCAGCGTTCCCGCCGTGCTGCCGGTCTGGCTGGCCGCCGCCTGGTTCGCCGCACTCTGGGCCCAGTCCGCCCCGTACCCGCCGGAAAGCCCCTGTGCCGTCTGCGCGGCCGCGTCGGCCCCTGCGCCTGCATTGTTAAACAGGCGGCTCAGCGCGCCCCGGTAGCTGTCGCCGGTCGAAGCGTAGCCTGTGCCCGCCTGGTTCTGGCCGGTCATGTTCTGCAGCGCGTCCTGGATGTCCTGGTCATAGCTGTTGTCATAAGCTCCCGGCATCGCGTTCTCCGCGTCGGTCAGCTTCTTCTGTGCATTGTTCAATCTCGAAAATACGCCCATTGTGTTCTCCTTCCTTTACAAAAATTCCTTTACAAAAAGAACGGCAAAATCTGCGCCGCCAGCCCGATCACCTGGAACAGCCCGTTCAAAAAGTCCTGCGTGTTCTGCTGGTGCTCGTTGTAGGCGTTCTGGTATTCGTTCTGTCGGTAAGAAAGCCCGTCCTTCCAGTTCGCCAGGTCCTTCTGGTACTTGTTGTAGTCGTTCTCCTCGGCGCTCTGCAGCCCGCTCAGCTCTGTCTGCAGCCCGGCCTTCTTCGTGTTGTACTCGCTGCGGCTCTGGCTCATCAGGCCGTCCAGCACGTTGTCCAGGTCGTTCATGGTCGATGCATAGGCCTTCTGGCCCGCCTGGGTGCCGTAGCTGGAGCCGTAGCCGCCGGTCCGTGCGCTGGCATCCGCCTGTGCGTTCTGGTTCGCCAGCTTCGCCTTCTGGGTGTACTGGCTCTTGTACTGCTGGTACGCCGTGTCCGCCGCCGGGTCATAGTCATAGTCGCCCATGCCGTCGATCTGGCCCATCACGTCCTTGATTTGCCCCTGGTACTTGCTCTGATAGTCCGCGGGCTTCGTCTGCTCGTAGCGTTCCAGCTCGCTTCTCGCGTCCGTCAGTCTACTCATGCGTTCTTCACCTTCTTCAAAAAGTCCTCGTTCATGTTCTCGCTGTCCAGATTGGTCAGCACATACCCCAGCTGTTCCTGCAGCTGGTACAGGTAGTTGGTCAGCGCTTCGGCATCTTCGGCCGGCATGTCCGCGCTGAACTTCGGCAGGCCAATGCCCGCCAGTCCCGCCACACTTGCCATTGTTTCGCTCCTTTCTACCGTCTCGGCACCGCGCCGCTCACCCGTCCTCCGGCTGCGTCCGCCAGCGTCAGGGCCACGCTGCGCAGCACCATCTGCCCGCTGCCGGAAAACTTCAGCCGCATCAGGTCGTGCCGCCGCGGCACAAAGGGCAGGTTGATCCGCTCGTCGGCCCGCACCGCTGCGCAGCTGCCCACCGTCTCCCAGTCCCCGCCGTCGTAGCTCACGGCCACGTCCACCACCGTGTGGGCCAGTGCATCCAGCCGCAGCGTCACCCGGCTCACATACTTGTCGTCCGGGCTGCTCATGCCAATGTCGCCGGTCACCGCCTCAAACTGCAGGCGCGTCTCGGTCTCGCCGTCTTCCTCCCGGTCCGGGTCTGCCGCCCATAGGGCATTGCCGTCCCAGAGATACAGCTGCTGCCCGGTGCCCACCATTTCGGTGCCCGCCGGGCTTTCTTCGTGCCACAGGCCGGTTTCCGTGTCGTACACCAGCAGCCGCCCGCCGGTCTCCGTTTTGCGTTTCAGGTAAAGGTAGTACCGCGCATCCAGGCTGCCGCCCATGGCCCACTCCACCGCCGTCAGCCTGCCGGTGGCCAGCGCCCCGGACACCTTTGTGGGCAGGCTGCCGCCCCAGGCCATCACCCCGTCCGGCGAAAGGTAATAAAGCGTCTCCGCGATCACGCACAGGCTGCCCGCTGCGTTCGCCGCCACGCCCCTGCACCGCACGCTGGAAAGCTGGTAGTCGCTGGGCTTCGAGCCGTACAGCTTGTGGATGCAGTTCTCCTTGAAGAACAGCACATACCCCATGCAGCTGGCCGCGCCGGTAAACGCCCCGTCGCTGCCCACGCTCACTGCGTAGCTGTCCGAAGCGATGCCCCGGTAGCTGTACCAGTTGGTGGGGTCGCCCAGGGCGCAGGCGTAAATGGTGTTCTCCTTCCGGCTGCAGCCCCACACCCGGTTGCCCTGTTCGGTCACAAAATCGAAGTCCGGCACCCGCCGTTCCATGGTCACCGGTGCACTCGCGGCTTCGTTCTCGGTCACTTTGCCGTCCAGGCTCTGCCAGGTGGTGCCGGTGCGCCCGATGGTCCAGCTGCCGTAATACCGGTCCGTGTCCTCTGCGGGCACCAGCGCCGCAATGACGTCATCTTCTTCCAGCGTCCCCACCGTGATCTCTCCGTTCAGCCCCGCCGCCACGGCGTCGCACACGGCCTGCGGCATCCCGCTCAGGGTCACGGTGTCGCCTTCCTTCAGCACACCGCCCACGCCCGGGCAGTGGATGCGCACCGTCTGCAGCAGCACTTCCTGCCACTTCTTGTTTTTTGCGCTGTACTTCAGCAGCACGCTGCCGGTGCCGTAGGGCGCGTCGTCGGTGCTTTTCAAGAACAGCTGCCCGTCCTCCGGCTTTTCCGGTTCGGTGTCTCCCACGCCGGTAGGGTGGTAGAGCACGCCTTCCGTGTCGCAGGGCGTCACGGTCATAGCTTCGTCCCCCAGCTCCCACTTCGCGGCAAGGTCGGTCAGGGTGCCCGTCTCGGTGTCAAAGGCCTTCTTGTCCGGCCAGATCAGCACCTTCGTGCCCATGCCCGCCAGCGCCTTGTGCTCGTCGGTCAGGGCATTTTCCAGCACCACGGCCCCGCTGCGGCCCTCGTCTGCGTCCGGCGTGTACTCCAACGTCGTGCCCCGGCAAAGCAAAAGGCCGTTCAGGTGGTACATGCCGTTCACGTCCTTCACCTCCCGGGTCTTCCTGCGCGGGGCCCGGGTCTGCAGCGCCGGGTATCCCCGGCTGGAAAAGTTCAGCGCCCGGCTCAGCTCTGCCTCGCTGCACCCATAGGTCTCGTTCACGCCGCCAAAGGCCCGCAGCAGCTGCCGCCCGGCCTGTAAAATGTTCAAATTGGTTCCATCTATCATGCTGCACCTTCCTTTAAACAAGGCTCCCCCATCGGGGGAGCTCCGCAACGCGCCGCCGTCAGGCGGACGGAAGCGGTGAGAGGGCGTCAATACCTCCACTGCACGCCGCCCGCCGGGGGATACTTCCGCCGCATCCACGCAGCAAACTCCTGCACATAGTCGCTGTACATCTGCAATTCGTTTGTGGCTCGGGCCGTTTCGCCCAGGGCCAGGTCCATCTGCGCGCACAGCCAGTGGGTGTACAGCGGGCCAAACTCCTCCGGTGCCAGCAGTTCGGTGTCGTAGGCAAGGCCGTCTGCCCATGCCTTGTCCGCGCCCACCGCGTCAAAGTCGCTGCATGTGCTGCGCTGCACCACGCTGGAACGCAGCCGCGCGTCGCACTGCCGCAGCCAGTTCTGTTTCAGCCCGTCCGAAAATTCGTTGTTCGGCCGCATCTCGTCGGCCTGTTCAATTGCCTGTCCTGCCGTCATCTCATCAACTCCTTCATGCAAAAACACCCGGCACAGCCAGAGTGCCGCTGTACCGGGTGTCCGTTGTTTCTGTCAGATTACACGCGCTGTGCCTGCTGCACCGCTGCCGCCTCTGCCGCCGCGATCTTCTCCGCTGCAGCGTTGTCCATCTCCTCACTGTGGCGCAGCACCTCGGCAATGGCCTTCGGCACCTCCACGTCCACACCGCGCTGGATCAGATAAGTCTCGCCGTTCACGCCCACGAAAACGGGCTCGCTGTAGCGGTGCCCGTCCTTGAACAGATGCACGATCTCGGTGTCCTTCTCTGCCTGTGCGTTCTCCTGCACAGCTTCGGTCATTGCTGCAGCGTCCTGCACCGCAGCTTCCTGCTTCTTTACTGCCATAGTTTCTCCTTTCATGCGCCGCAGCGCACATCATCTGCCCCATGGGCAGACATCATTTGCCCGTCCGGGCATCCTCATTGCACAGCACATCATGCCGCGCCAGCGGCTTTGTGTCAATTCGCCAGTGCCTTGGCGCTGTATCTCTCGCTGCAGCTCTCAATGCGTACCATGTACGGCTCGCTCAGGCGTTCGGCGGTCTTGGTGGCCTTCCAGCCCACGGACGCGCGCTGGTTCAGCGGGTCGTCGCCGTAGCCCAGCTGCTTCACGATGTGCTGCATGCCGCCGCCTTCCAGCTCGGTGGTGGCGTAGGCGTGGGCACCCAGCACCAGGGTGCTGAAAACCGCCAGGCCCGTCGGGCAGCCGGTGCCGGTCCAGATCTTCGCCTCGCTCGACACCACGAACCTCACGTTGTTGATCTTGCCGATCTCGCCGTTGAAAATTTCCTCCGGGGCCGCGTACTTGTGGGCGTCCACCCATGCCGGGTCCTTGCGGATGTCGTAGCTGGTGTACGGGTGCACGATGGCCACATAGCTGTCACCGATGGGGTCCGCGTTCTGGGCCTGCAGCAAGGCCACGGCCTGGTTGATCACGTCCACGGTCAGCTGCGCAGTCTTGTCCAGGCCTGCGCGGCTGGTCACGGCCGTCTCCACGCCGTCGGCCACCTTGGGCGCATAGATCACGTTGGTGCCGCCGTTCAGAATGTCGCGCACGATGGTGTCCATGGTGCGGCCGCCCTGGCTTGCCAGCAGGTTCGTGGCCTGCACCACGTTGTTGTCGATGGCGGCCAGGTCCAGCATGTCGGTCAGGGACACCCAGCCGCCGTACTGGTGCACGTCTGCGGTCACCGTGGTCACGGTCAGGGTCTGGCCCGCCGGGGTCACACCTTCGGTCAGGGGCTCGGTGGCCTTCGGCAACGCCGTGTACTTGCGGAACTCAATGGTCTTGCCGTTGTTGGCCGGGATGGGGTAGCTGTCGCCGAACTGGTCATGCACCAGTGCAGGCTCTGCCAGGTCCAGCAGGGTCTTCTCGTAGTAGGTCTTCATTTCAGCGGACATGCCGCTGGTGGCGGTGGTGTTCTGCAGCTGTGCGCTTGCGTCCGCAAACAGCTGCAGGTCCATCTTCTTGTAGATGTTCATCTTGTCGTCCTCCTTCAAAAGGTTTTTATCTTTCTCGCACCCTTCGCGCGGGAAATTCATTCTCACAGCACGATCCGTTCCCCGCGCCGTGCCCGGCGTGCCAGCTCGGCCCGCTGTGCGCGGGTCATGTGCTCCACGTCCACCTTGGTCTCTGCCGCGCCGCCGGGGCGCACGCCGTTCTCGGTGGGTCTCTGGCCGCGCTGCTGGATGCGGGCTGCCACACCCTGTTCCACCTGCTTTGCGGTCTGGGCGGTCTGGTTCTCCATCAGCTGGTCAAAGTAGGCCGCGCGGTACGCCGCTTCCAACCCGATGCCCCGCCGGATCATGTCCGCCACGGCCGGGTTGTTCAGCACTTCGTCCAGCGCAAAGCTCGGGTACTTCTGCTGCAGCCTTTCCGCTTCCGCCTGCCACTGCGCCTGCACCGCCGCCACACGCTGCTGGTGCTCGGCGGCCGCGCGCATCTGTTCGGCCCGCTGCTTCTCGGCGTTGGCCCGCTGCAGCTCCCCTTCCATCCGGTCCATCTCCCGGGCCGTCTTCACACTGATGCCCTTTTCGGCGGCAAGGGTCTCGTAATAGGCGTCGTTCTTCACCTTGCCGTTCTTCACCGCGTCGGTCAGCGCGGCCAGGCTGTCCGGGCTGCTGGTGTCCACACCGTAGGCCTCGCCCAGCGCATCCATCAGCGCCTTCACCTGGGGGTTGTTCTGGATGTTCTGCGCCGCCACCTGTGCCGCGCGCTGCATGGCTTCCTCAAACTCCGCCGCGTACTCGCCCTGCATCAGCTGGCCAAAGGCCCGGCGCTTTTCCGCCGGGTCTGCAGCCTTTTTCTCGGCCTGCTCCCCCTCGCCGGTCTCGCCTTCCTTGATTCCCGGCTCCCCCTTCGAGGGAAGACTCTCCCCGGTCGGGGAGAGGTGGCGTGTATCACGCCGGAGTGGGGAATCTCCGGCATCCGCGCCGCCATCGGCGGACGGGGCCGGTGAGAGGGTCCCGTCTCCGGACTGCGAACTGAGAGGGTTCGCCGCCTTTGCCGCCCTGCCCGGGTGGCTGCGCTTCGCCATGCGCTCCTGTGCCGGCCGCAGCGCCGGTGCCTGGATGCCCGCCGCAGCGCCCGCGCTCTCGCCTGCACCCGCACCGTCACCGCCCGAAGCTGCTGCACCTTCAGCAAAACGCTGTAAGTCCAAACTGCCGAACGGGTTGCGGCTCCCAGCGTCTGCTTCGGCCCTTGCGCGGGCCTTGCATCCTGCTGGCCGCGGCCCCAACAGCTCCTCCCTGTTTCTGCCGCAGGCAGTGGTCGTCGCCGTTGCAGCGAACAACTGTAAGTCCACATTGTCGGTGTCGTTCGCGTGCAGGTTCACAAACCGCACATTCTCCGGGTACTGCTGGGCCAGCAGCATCAGCCCGTCCGTCACCAGCTCAAACTTTGCCATGTTGTCGAAGCTCTGTTCCGCCTGTACGGTCAGGATGTTGCAGTCGTCCTGGCTCTGGGTCACGGTGCCGCCGTCCACGCTGTATGCCAGCGTCTGCATCAGGCAGCTCACCGCCGCGCACACGATGTCCTGTCCCTTCGGTGCAAAGCCCGCGTGCCCCGATGCCTGCAGGATCATGTCGTGTTCTTTCTCATCGTAGATGATCGTGATCATTTCCGTTTCTCCTTTCATGCGCCGCAGCGCACATCATCTGCCCCATGGGCAGACATCATTTGCCCGTCCGGGCATCCTCATTGCGCAGCACATCATGCTTTGTTCGGGTTGTTCACGTCCATCGCCCGCTGGGCGGCCTGGGTGGCCATGCTGTTGCTGCCGCTCTGGCCCACCACGTCGCCCAGGCTGTTGGTCGTGCTCTTTACACTGGTGCCCCCGCCGCCGCCGCCGCCCGTGCTGCCCGCCGCCTGGGCCGCTGCACCTGCCGCAGCCGAGACGTTGGTGCCGTTCTGTGCGTCGATGATCGCCGCCATCTTCTGCAGCTGCTGGGCCATCTGCTGCAGCTTCTGGTACAGTGTGCCGTTCTGGCCCACCCGCTGGCGCACCTTCTCGATGCCCTCAAAGTCCATCATGTCCAGCGCAGCCAGCGCCGCGTCAGCATTGGCTGGTGCAAAGAATCCCATCTGGTAGCATTCCTTCGCCGTCTCGTTCTGGGAAAGGCGGCTGAAGGTGCTTTTCTTCGCCGCACTCACCGTGATGTCAAAGATCGGTTCCCGGTCGCCCAGCTGCACACCGCCCACCATGCCGCCGGGCTGGGGCTGCAGCATCGCATTGCTGAAGGGCACATACTCCGTGCCGCCGCTCTCTCCCGTGATGCGGTAGACCCGCTGCTCGTCGTAGAACTGCCGCATCAGCTCGATGATGAAGTAGCACTCCTGCGCAAAAGCCCGGTAGGCACTTTTCAGCATGTCGCGGGAAAGTTTGCTGCCTGCTTCCTGCAGCGCTGCAATGGCGCTGGCCGCCGTCAGGCCGCTGGTGGTGCCGCCCTGGGAAACATCGCGGTTGCCGCTGATCTCCTTCAGCTCGTTCACCCGGTCGTCCCGGTAGGTGATCAGGTTGCCCGCAAGCCCCGCCGTCTGCAGCGGCCGCATGCTCTCGTCGGTCACCCGGCCCGCCGCATGCACGATGTCCCGGCCAAAGTCGGCCAGTTCTTCCTCGTTGATCCCCGCCGTGTCGCTCAGGATGTACCGCTGCTTTGCGCTCAGCTTCACATTCTCGTCCATGGCGTGGTTCATCTCGTCAATGGCGGTCTGGGTGTCCTTCATCACGTCGATGTACCCGAAGCCCGCCGGGCTGTCCTCCTCGCGGAACAGCGGGTCGAACACAAAGGGATACTTTCCGTGGTCGTAAAAGCCGCTCTCCGCGTACTGCGGGTCGTTCTCGCTGGCATACAGCACGATGCCGTTGCAATACTTGCAGTAGTGCAGTACCGTCTGCCCGCCGGGCTGGGCCTTTTTGTAGTACCAGTCCACCACCACGCTCTTGTCGGCGGTGTCGATGCTGTCATCGTGGATGTACTTTGCCACGTCCAGGCTGTGGCCGGTGTGGCCCTTCAGCTGCGGGTACTGCGCCTCCAGCTGTTCCGAGTTTGCCAGGCTCAGGCTGAACAGGTTCGGCGAGTCCTGAATATCCTCCACGCCCGGCTCCCAGTACAGCATCAGCAGGTTCACGCTGCGGATGCTGATCTCGCCCAGGCCCTTGCGGGCCGTCGGGTCCCAGAAGATGCCCTTCACGCCGGTGCCGGTCTTCAGCTTGCGCCACCAGGTGTCGCTGTACACCGTCTCGTAGTCGCACTGTTCCAGCACCGTGGGCAGGATTTTGGAGAGCACCTTCGCGGTCTCCTCGTCGTCCGCCGCCCGGGGCAGCACGTTGGGTTCCGGGTAGTTGTCCATGGCGTCGGCGTGCTTGTTGGCGATGCTGTTGAACAGCCACCCGCTGGAAGGCTGGGCCTTGCCAGGCATCATGGGGTTCTGGTAATTTTTCCAGTGCCCCATGCGGAACCACAATTCGTTATCCACAATGCGCTTGTCCAGTGCCGCCTTTCCGGCCTTGTAGCGCTGCAAAGTCTGCATCGCCTCGGCCACCTGTGCTTCGCCCACCGGCAAAGCTTCATTCTCGTATTCGTCCATCGCGTTTCTCCTTTTCATCTTTATAAGCTCGCCCCTTCGGGAGCGCTGCCTGAGAGGTTCAAATTCGGTAAAATCTTGCCCGCTTGTGCAGTTCCAGCGGGTCGTCGGGCATGGGCGGTGCCGCACAGCGCACCGGCGGGCTGATGGGGTTTTCCATCAGCACATAGCGGCACTCGTCGTAAATGTGGTCCTCCTGCCGGGTGTCGATGTCCTCCACGTTGCTTTCGTCGTATACGAGGTTCGGGATGGTGCGGATAAAGTGCTTGCAGGTGTTGAATACCTGCAGCATGGGTCTGCCGTCGGTGTCAAAGTTCAGCCGGTAGTGGAACTGCATCTTGCCCGCAAGGCGGGTGTGGTCGCCGGGCGACCAGTGCAGAAAGTTCGGGCTGCGTTCCATCATGGCGGCGATGCTCTCGCCCCGGCTCTCGTCGAAGATGGCCGGGTCGG
>ERZ1107006.1216-NODE-1216-length-22808-cov-6.312310_pt1 | contig 22808 bp, 25 predicted proteins | sample MGYA00403696_ERZ1107006 | MGnify/ENA primary metagenome ERZ1107006 (study PRJEB35170, sample SAMEA104062441) | human gut metagenome | biome: human gut; feature: human-associated habitat; material: faeces | place: Denmark | collected 2012-08-13 ...
GGGGGAGGGGTCATCGGGCAGGCGGCTCTCCGGCAGCTCGATGACCTCCAGGCGGCACAGCCGCTGGAGGCGCTTGACATACTCGGCAGCAGCGTCGATATAGAACCTTTCCTTCAGCTTTCCCACGCAGAGGATCGTTACCTTCTGCATACGCTTACCTCCGCTTCATAACAGACGCTGAGTTCACCACGGGGCGCCACATCCACGGAGACATCCAGATCAGACAGCGCCGTCTCCATGACTTGCAGGGCGCGGGCGGGGGTGTTATTCTCCCGGCTCAGGTGAGCCAGCACAAAGCGGCGGGTGCCGCATTCCGCCATGCGGCGGGCGAAGGCGGCGGCGTCCTCGTTGGACAGGTGGCCCCGCCGGCCCAGGATGCGCTGCTTCAGGGGGTAGGGTTACGGCCCGGACAGCAGCCAATCCACATCGTGGTTGCTCTCCAGCACCAGCAGGTCTACGCCGGTGAGAGCGGCGGCCGCCGGCTCCGGCACGAAGCCGGTATCGGTGAGGATGCCTACCGACTCGCCGCCGCAGTCGATGCGGTAGTCCACGCCCTCCCCCGCGTCGTGGCTGGTGGCGAACACCGTCACCTGTGCGGGGCCAACGGCAAAGACGCTGCCGGGGGATACAAGGCGCAGGTGATCGTCCAGCCCCGGCAGGCGGCTGCGGAGATAGAAGGCCGTGCCGCCGCTGGCGTACAGCGGGACGGCATGGTGCTTCAGGAGGGTGGCAAGGCCCGCCGTGTGATCTGTATGCTCATGGGTGATGAGGATGGCGGACAGGTCGTCCGGCGTCAGATCCAGCAGAGCAAGGGACTGCTTGATGCGGCGGGCGGAGATGCCGGCATCCACCAGCAGGTGGACGCCGCAGGCGGAGACCAGCAGGCTGTTGCCCTCGGAGCCGCTGGCCAGTGTATGTACAGAGATCAAAGCGGTATGTACCTTTCCGGAAAAATGACAGCGTCCGTTGCAGCAAGCCGCAAAGGCTGCGGCCTCTCGCAGCGGACGCTGGAAGGTGTATGTCAGCTGATGTGAGATTCGACTTCGCTCTCCTCGGGCACGTCCACCATGGCGATATCCGCGCCCACGGCGCGGAGCTTGCCCACCAGATCCTCGTAGCCGCGCTCGATATACTGGACGCAGCTGAGCTCAGTGGTGCCCTTGGCGGCCAGACCGGCGATGACCAGCGCCGCACCGGCCCGCAGGTCGCAGGCCTGAATGGGCGCGCCCACCAGTTGGCCGGCACCCTCGATGACGGCCACCTTGCCGTCCACCTGAATGTGGGCACCCATGCGCTTCAGCTCGTCCACATACTTGAAGCGGTTGGCACCGTAGACACCCTCGGTGACAAGGCTGGTGCCCTGCGCCAGGGACAGCACGGCGGCGATCTGGGGCTGCATATCCGTAGGGAAGCCGGGGTAGGGCAGCGTCTTGACGTTGGTTTTCTGCAGCGGCTCGCTGCGGCGCACCAGCAGCGTGTCGTCGTTCTCCTCCACCACGACGCCCATCTCCATCAGCTTGGCGCTGATGCAGTCCATGTGCTTGGGAATGATGTTCTTCAGCAGCAGCTGACCGCCCGTGGCGGCAACGGCCGCCATGTAGGTGCCCGCCTCGATCTGGTCGGGGATGATGGCGTAGGCACCGCCGTGCAGCCGCTCCACGCCCGCGACGCGGATGGTGTCGGTGCCGGCGCCCTTGATGTCCGCGCCCATGGAGTTCAGGAAGTTGGCCAGATCCACGATGTGGGGCTCCTTGGCGGCGTTTTCGATGGTGGTGACGCCGTCGGCCAGCGCGGCGGCCATCATGATGTTCATGGTGGCGCCCACGGAGACAACGTCCAGGTACACCGGGGCACCGGTGAGTCGGCCGTTTTTGGCGGCAGTGTGGATGAAGCCGCCCTCCACGGATACCTCCGCGCCCATGGTGGTGAAGCCCTTGATGTGCTGGTCGATGGGGCGGACGCCGAAGTTGCAGCCGCCGGGCATGGCCACGGTGGCCTGTCCGAACCGGCCCAGCAGCGCGCCCAGCAGATAGTAGCTGGCGCGGATGCGGCGGGCCAGCTCGTAGGACGGGCGGGTGCTGTGGATGGCGTGGCAGTCGAGCTCCACCGCGTGGCGGTTCAGCACGCGGATGCGGGCGCCCAGCTCCTCCAGAATGGAGAAGAACAGGGTCACGTCGCTGATCTGGGGGATGTTCTCGATGCGGCAGACGCCGTCCACCAGCAGGGCGGCGGGGATGATGGCGACGGCGGCGTTCTTCGCGCCGCTGATGGTTACTTCGCCGAACAGCGGATGGCCGCCGTGGATAATGTATTTGTTCAAGGCAGTTCCCTCTTTTCAGGTGGTCAATAGGCTCTGGCAACAGTGTGCCCGGAGCGTGGAAACTTCATACCGCAAAGCGCGGCGGAAGATGTTGTATATGCAAACAAAGACAGTATACCATATTTTTTGGCAAAAGCAATAAATCCACGGAAATTTATTGGAAAAGTACAAAAAAAGTCAGGATAGTACAGGATAACGTGAAACACTTGCGTAATTGATGAAATAAGGACGGAAAAATTTCAGGAACACGCAGGGACGTACAACCGGGGGCGGCGACGCGGGGAGAGGTGACATCATTCAGGGAGGAGTGGCAAGTATGATCGAATGGAAGGATTGGCGTCTGACGTGGGACGGTGCGCCGGCGGCTATGCAGTTCGATAACGGCAGCGTGTGGCTGGACGTGATCGGGGACATGCCGGAGGGGTACGACTGGGAGCTGCTGCTGCAGGAGCCGGAGGGCGGTCTGGACATCCTGCCGATGCAGGCGCGGCCCGGCGGTGCGGGTGTGCTGCTGCAGCGGGAAAATCTGCCCAAGGGCGGTACCTACACCCTGCAGGTGCGGGGGACGCTGCGCGCCGACGGCGTGACCCAGCGGCACAGCAGCGTGACGGAGGTGCTGGTGCCGGAGAGCCTGTCGGAGGGGGCGGCATGGCCGGAGCTGCCCACGGCGTTCCGGCAGCTGGAGACGCGGCTGCGGGAGCTGGCAGCGCATCCACCCCAGCCGGGCGGCGAGGGGTACTGGATGCTGTGGGACGCGGAGAGCGGCGCGTATCAGGCCAGCCGTCTGCCGGTGGGCACCGGCGGGCCTAAGGGTGATACCGGTGCGTCCGGCCCCAAGGGAGAGAAGGGAGAGAAGGGAGAGAAGGGCGACAAGGGCGACAAGGGCGATACCGGCGACAAGGGGGAGAAGGGCGATACCGGCGCGGCGGCGCCGGTGTACACGGCCGGTGACAACATCCGCATCAGCGGCGGCGTTATCTCCACGCAGGCGTTCCCCTGCGCCCCCAACCTGCTGCGGAACTGGTACTTTGGCCGTCCGGTGAACCAGCGGGGCGTCAGCGGCACCATCAGCACCGCCGGGTACTTTCTGGACGGGTGGAAGCTGGTCAGCGGCTCCGTGACCATCGGGGCGGACGGCATCACCCTCAACGGCACCATGGCGCAGGTGCTGGAGGACGCGCCGGTGGGCGCGGTGACGGCCACCGTCCTGACAGAGGCGGGCGTCGTTCCCGTGGGCTACGACAGCACCACCAAGACCTTCACCGTCACGGCGGCGGGCACGAAGCTCATCGCCGCCAAGCTGGAGCTGGGCGATGTGCAGACGCTGGCGCATCTGTACGGCGGCGCGTGGGTGTTGAACCAGCTGCCCGACTACGGCGCGGAGCTGGCGCGGTGCCAGCGGTATCTGGTGCCGCTGTCGTCCGATCTGGTGCAGGCCGTGATCATCGGCACGGGTATGATCTTCTTCTTCGTGCCGCTGCCCGTGACCATGCGGGCGACGCCCACCATCGTTGTGGATGATTTCAAGGTGCGCAGCGTTATGGGCGGCACGGATCAGACGGGCTTCACGTTCGCCGTCACGGCGGCGCGGGCCAACGGCGTGATGATCTCCGCCGCCAAGGCCAGCCACGGCATGACCGCCGCCGCCCTCAACGCGGGCGCGGTGTCCCTGCTGTCGGCGGAGCTGTGAGGGGGTGACAAGGATGGATGTTTGGACACAGGTGGCAGTGCCTCTCGTAGTGGCGGTGCTGACCAGCAGCGGCCTGTGGGCCGTGGTGGCCAGACGCGCCGACAAGGGAGACGCCCAGCGCAAGATGCTGGTGGGGCTTGCCCATGACCGCATTGTGCATCTGGGCATGGTGTACGTCGACCGCGGGTACATCACGCAGGACGAGTACGAGAATCTCAACGACTATCTGTACGCGCCCTACGAAAAAATGGGCGGCAACGGCAGCGCAAAGCGGGTCATGGAGGAAGTGCGGAGGCTGCCGATGCATAAGATGTAACAGGCCGGAAGGCCGGAAAGGAAAGTAATATGAAGCTGAATAATAAAGTCTACGATGTGATGAAGTGGATCGTGATGATCGTGCTGCCCGCGCTCAGCGCGTTCTATGTGGCGCTGGCCCCGGTGTGGGGCTGGCCCTACGCCGAGCAGGTGGCCATGACCATTTCCGCCGTGGCAGCGCTGCTGGGCGCCCTGCTGGGCCTCAGCACGGCGAAGTATAAGAAAAACTGCGAGACGGAGGTGTGACCATGGCGAAGCGCGTGTATCTGTCCCCCAGCGACCAGCGGCGCAACACCTACGCGGTGGGTGACACCACCGAGGACGTGCAGTGCGGGCGCATCGCGGCGGCGTGTAAGGCGGCGCTGGAGCGCTCCGGCGTGGAGGTGATGGTGGGGCAGTACGACACCATGGCCAACCGCGTGGCGGCGTCTAACCGCTTCAAGGCCGATCTGCATGTGCCCATCCACACCAACGCCGCCAACGGCAAGGCCACCGGCACGCACATCTTCTGCTACGATGCTGACCGGAACAGCGCCGGGTACAAGGCATGCCGGGAGGTACTGGATGTGCTGGGGCCGGTGACGCCGGGATCTCCGGACGTGGTGCGGGCGTATCCCGCGCTGTACGAGGTGAAGCACCCCGCCGTGCCCACGGTGTATATCGAGGTGGATTTCCACGACGTGCCCGCTGTGGCGGCGTGGATCATCGCCAGCACCACGGTTATCGGTGAGGCCATCGCCAAGGGCCTGTGCGAGTATCTGGGCGCGGCCTATGTCCCGGCCAGGCAGGAGGCCCCCAAGCCCGCCGAGCCTGCCCAAGGCGATACCCTGTACCGGGTCCAGGTGGGGGCCTTCGCAGTCCGCGCCAACGCCGAGAAGATGCTGGACCGCCTGAAAAAGGCCGGGTTCAGTGGGTTCATCGTGAAGGGGAAGAATTAAGAAACATTCTGGACGGCGGGGAGTGACGTAACGCCGCGCTCCCTGCCCGCGCATTGCGCCCGCACGCCCACGGCTTCTATTTTGCCATGGATAATAGTCGCAAAGCCGTTCGGCACTACATTTCCAACATGGCTCCTAAGAGAGCTTTGGAATTTGTCCAATCTTTCGATCTGCCAAAAGATGAGGAATCATGCATTATTTTGTGCGATATCCGCCGAAAGTCTTATATCCAAGTTTCCAACGCGCTTCACGTCTCGCCGGAAAGCGTCAAGAGAAACCGCCGCAGGGCATTGTCGAAAATTGTTGACGCGCTAACAAATCAATAGACCTCACTTGGACATGATCGCCCATTCAGAGACCTTTTACAGGCCATCTGAATGGGCGATTTTTTTGTACCATATAAGCAAAGGAGGGCTGGCGATGTACGGATTCAACAACCAATATCAGCAGGGATACGGCGCCCCATACATGGGGCAATACGGGCAAGCATCACAGCAAGCGTGCCAGATCACCAGAGTAAACGGCAGAAACGGGGCAGACGCGTTCCGCATGGCACCCAACAGCTCCATCTTACTCCTGGACGAAAATGACCCGGTTGTGTGGCTCAAGGTCAGCGACGGGGCGGGGTATTGTACTGTTACCCCGTACAGCATTGCGCCTTATCAAGACCCCGCGAAGGTAGATGTTACCAGTTTGGAAGAACGCGTGAAAAGATTGGAGGAAATGCTAAATGCCAAATCCGATGATTCAGATGCTCCAGCAAAACGCAAAAAGCCTGAATAACCCCCTCGCAATGTTGATGGAGTTCCGCAAGTTTGCGGCTGGCATGACCCCGCAGCGGGCAAAAGAACAAGTGGAACAAATGCTGCAATCGGGGAAGATGAACCCGCAGCAGTTCCAGCAACTCCAACAGCAAGCCAAGGAGTTTATGAGATTCCTAAAATAAGCCGGTGCGCAACGGTTTATTATAAAAATTTCAAGAAAGGAGTTTTGAAATGGACAACTATTCCCTCTCTGATCTTCGGGCCGCTGTTGATGGCGGCAATGACAATTGGGGCGGCGGCGCGTGGTGGATTATCATCCTGTTCCTTTTCGTCTTTATGGGCGGAGGCTGGGGGATGAACCGGCAAGGCGAATTTGGCCAGTATGCCACCGCTTCGTCTCAACAGGAAATCCTTTTCGGCCAGCAGTTTGGCCAGCTGAATGACCGTCTGACCAACGTGGGCAACGGCATCTGCAACTTGGGATACGAAATGCAGGGCAATGTCGGGCAGTTGGGCAAAGAAATGGCCCTGGCGCAGAACGGTACGAACATGGCCATTATGCAGACCGGAAACAACATCCAGTCTCAGATGTCGGAGTGCTGCTGCACCACGCAGCGGGCTATTGACAGCGTCAACGCCAACATTGACGCCAAGTTTGCCGCCCTGGAGAAATCTCAGCTGGAGGGCCGTATCGCCCAGCTGGAACAGGCCAACAATCAGCTGTTTATCAGGGACCAGCTGTGCGGCGTAGTGCGTTATCCCAGCGGATACACCTACAATGCGGGCCCCTCTCCGTTTTGCGGCTGCAATAGCGGCTGCAACAACATCTGATTTCCGGCAATCGGAATAAAGTGACGCCCTATCCGGCGAGGCATGCGGGGCGGCATTAGTCGCCCCGCTATTTTTGAATGGACAAAAATCAGCCTGATTAGAAAGGAATGATTCTATGAGTAAATCTGCAATCTATACCACCAACACCACCGGCGCAACCGTCCCGGTTGACGGCATCATCCCTGTTGGGAATACTACCCGCCGGTACGGCTGCAACATCAAGCAAGACGGCAATGCCATTACACTGTGCGGACAGGGGTATTACCTCGTCAACGTCTCCGGCACCTTGTCTCCCTCGGCGGCTGGAACCGTGTCTATCACCGCGCAAAAGGACGGCGTTCCGATTATCGGAGCGACGGGGGCCCAGACCGCCGCCGACAACGGCACTGTTAATATTGGCATTTCTGCCATCGTCCGCAATGCTTGCGGGTGTGAAAGCTCTATTCTGTCCCTGGTCCTGGGCGGCGTTGCGGCAGTTGTAAACAACATGGCCGTCACCGTCGAGAAGCTGTAAGGGGTGCAACATGAAGGACGACCTGAAAGAATACAAGCAAAAACTGGAAAAAGAACTGTCTGCGTACATGGAACTGCCTGTGTCCGAACGCTCTGCTGCTGCCGTCCGAGGAATGGCGGAGTGCTTGGAACAGGTCGATAAACTCGGTAAATGTATGTGCGGATCCGCTGATTTTTCCAAAGAGGATGCTAAAGCATGGAATACCGACATGAAAAATGATGACGGCACCACCGGCGGGCATTGGACTGTTCAGCAAACCACCCCCCTCGCGGCCAACGCTGGTGTCGTGTTTGCGCACATCACCGAGGATGACTGGAACGTAGCCATGAATATGATGTATTCGGACTACTGCTCCGTGGCGGCAAAGTATGGCGTAAACAAGCCTGAGTTCTTTGCGGATATGGCCAAGGCATTCCTGTTTGACAAGGACGCGAAAGGCCCGAAAGAAAAGCTGTCTGCCTACTACCACGGAATTGCGGCGGTGTAATTTGTTAGTAACCAGTTAGTAACTGACGCGGGATATAACGGGATTTTGCAATTTCCCACGCCAAAATATCCGCATACCTCTGTTAAATCCCGCATAATGCCGCACAATACCGAATGTTTGCTATTGGGCTATAATTGACGTGCATGGGGTCACAGGTTCGAGTCCTGTACCGCGCACCATAGCCGAAAAGCCCTGAAACCACTAAGGTTTCGGGGCTTTCGTTATTTTGTTGGCTGGCTGTACCCCATCCGAACACCCGGGCGTGTCTTTTGACCCGGCAAAAAATATGCTATATCGCTCACTGCAAACGGGCGGCCCCTTATGTCTATGGGGCCGCCCGTTTTGCATTATCGGATTGTCAATCAGAAGATTTTTATTTGAACCAAGCACACGAATCTGATATAATCTACTGGACAAACTGAAACCTGTGGAGGCGGAAGCGATGGGCGATTGGCATAAGGTTGAATTACAAGAAGATATTGACTTTTTAATGGAGACTTATGGCGGTTTTCATGATTCCTGCATCGTTTCGCTCAGTTTTCAGAGCGGTGCATTCGTTGATAACGATATGGCCATGCATTTTGGAAGCCCAAACGAAAGAATACTGTCCGTTATATACCAGAGTCAATGGGAGCCTAAAACAATAGAGCTACAGTTCTCGGGGCTACGTCAGATGCATATAGTAGGCTGGCAGGATAATTATCTTTGCCTTATTTTGGACGCATATCTGGCCTTCCACAACGGCTTACTGCCGGGAAGCCCGGATCGGGTGATCGTGTGGTCGGATACGGACTGCTTCGATATTAATAAGATTGATAATTCAATTGCTGAACCGGCAGATACTTATATCGTTGCAAATGAGTTGAGATGGCGAATCTTACAGGAGAATCCACATGATCGTGACAATCGATTCCTTTGAGAAATACCGGGCGTTCATCCAGGACATTTCGCGTGACCCATTCTTTTGTGACCCACATTTCACATATGACCCCGATAATCTTTACGGTTCACTGCACCGGAAGGACGAATCCGCATTTGCCGTTGTGACAGACGGGACCGTGCAGGGCCTGTTCGTCTGGCTGATTCTTCCCGACCGGCGGTACATGGAGATGCTGATCGGGCTGACAAGGTCTGAGGCGGCCTTTTCCGAGATGCTGTCCCATCTGGCGGAAAGCTATCCGGGCTATCAGGCCGATTTTGTGCTCAACCCGAAAAACACGGCCCTATTTCGCGTTCTGACCGGGAAAGGCGCTTATTTTGACAGGGAACAGCAGAAAATGCTCCTGACCGGCCCTGCACCCGCCGTATCAACGGACTGTGTGGAGCCATACGCGGAAAAGTGGCAGGCCCAGTACCGCGCGCTGCATCGCACGGACACCTACTGGACGGCGGAGCGCGTCCTTTCGGCGCCGGAGCGGTTCCGGGTTTTCCTCGCCGTGGAGGACCGGCAGCTTCTGGGATACCTGGACGTTACATACGGCTGCGATATAAATGAACCGTATGATCTGTTGGTCAGGCCCGGGCTGCCCTTCCAGAAATATGCGGTCCCCCTGCTGGCAGAGGCGGTCAGACGAAACGGGCGGAACCGGATGATGGCGCTGGTTTACACAGACGCGGCGGAGGAAATCGCAGCCTACGCCGCGTCCGGATTTGAGAAAGTCGAGGGGCAGAACAGCGTGTACGCCTCTTACCTGCTCTGATAAACGGGCGGCCCCTGACCGGGGCCGCCCGTTTTCTGCAATTTACGCCTGCCGGTCCGCCTGGATCAGCAGCTTCAGGGCCTCCACACCCACCTCCACGGCGGAGGTGGTGTCCTCGCTCATGTCCTGGTCCAGTCCGGCGGCCTCCCGCTCCTGGTTCCAGATCACATGGAAGCAGCTGCCGCAGCGGCAGCCCAGGGCGTCGGCCACCACAAACAGGGCGGCGCTTTCCATTTCGCTGGCCTTCACGTGCAGGCGCTTCCAGGCCTCCCACTTGTTCAGCAGCTCATAGGACACCGGCATTCTGGCGGGGCTGTGCTGGCCATAGAAGGCGTCCTTGCACTGGACCACGCCGGTTTTCAGGGACTTGCCCAGATTTTTGGCGGCCTGCACCAGGGCGCAGGTGACGTCGAAATTGGCCACGGCCGGGTACTCGATGGGGGCATACTCCCGGCTGGTGTGCTCAAAGCGGATGGCACCGGTGGCCACCACCACGTCGCCGGAGCGTACGTCCAGGTCGATGCCGCCGCAGGTGCCCACCCGGATGAAGGTATCCGCGCCGATGTTGTGCAGCTCTTCCATGGCGATGGAGGCGGAGGGGCCGCCGATGCCGGTGGAGCAGACGGAGACCTTTTCCCCCAGCAGGGTGCCGGTATAGATGGTGAATTCGCGGTTCTGGGCCACAAAATGGGCGTCGTCGAACAGGGCCGCGATCTTTTCGCAGCGGCCGGGGTCGCCGGGCAGGATGACGTAACGGCCCACGTCGCCCTCCACGCAGTGGATATGGAACTGTTTGTCCAGCTTTTGCATAGCTGCGCCTCCTTGATAAATGATCCGTGTGATGCCGTCATTATATCACAGGAAGCCGCCGGGTGCAAATAAAATGCCGGGGCGGGTGCTTATACGTTGCCGTACATAAACAGGTCGCACTTGATCATGCCGTTATAGAGCTTGCGCTTCTTCTTGGCCTGGTGGCCGAAGGTGCGCTCAAACTCCGTGTGGCTGCTGAGGACCAGGGTCCGCCAGGTATCCGGCAGACGCTCCCACATTTTGCCGAAGTCCCGGTACAGGGCCTCGGCCTCCTGCCGCTCCAGCAGCCGCTCGCCGTAGGGGGGATTGGTCACCAGCTGGCCATAGGTGTCCTCCCGGCGGAAATTCCGCATATCCGCCACCTCGAAGCGCACCACTTCCTCCACCCCGGCCTTCCGGGCGTTGTCCCGGGCGATGGCCACGGCCCGGGGGTCCACGTCGCCGCCCCAGATGTCGTACCGGCCGTGGAACTCCTTGTCCATGGCCTCCCCGGCGGCGGTCAGCCAGTCCCCGGAGGGCACGAAGCCCCAGCGCTGGGCGTCGAAGCTGCGGTCCAGGCCCGGGGCCCGGTTCATGGCGATCAGCGCCGCCTCGATGCAGATGGTGCCGCTGCCGCAGAAGGGGTCGCAGAAGGGGTCCCGGCCCCGGAAGCGGGACAGGGTCACCATGGCCGCTGCCAGCGTCTCCCGCAGGGGGGCCTCCACGCCCACGGCCCGATAGCCCCGCTTGTACAGGCCCTCCCCGGAGCTGTCCAGGCAGATCATGGCCTCGTCCTTGAACAGGGAGAACCGCACCTGATACTTGACCCCGTCCTCCGGGAACTGCTCCAGGCCGTAGTGGGCCTTCATCCGCTCCACCATGGCCTTTTTGATGATGGACTGGCAGGCGGGCACCGCGTGCAGCTGGGAGGAGATGGAGTAGCCCTTCACCGGGAAGGCCGCGTCCCGGGGCAGATACTCCTCCCAGGGGATGGCCCGGGTGCCCTGAAACAGCTCCTCAAAGCTGTGGGCCGGGAACCGGCCCAGCACCAGCAGCACCCGCGCCCCGCAGCGCAGGTTGATGTTCAGCCGCGCCAGGTCGGACAGCTCCCCCCGGCACAGCACCCGGCCGTTTTCCACCTGCACGTCCTTCAAGCCCAGCCGCCGGATCTCGTCGCCCACCAATTTCTCCAGGCCCAGCAGGCAGGGCACCATAAATGTATGCATATCGCACCTCGTTTCGTGATTTGGGGTCATTGCAGCATGTCCAGCAGCTGCTCCGGGGTGTCCGCCACCAGGGGCGCACCTGCGGCCTCCAGAGCCGCCCGGCCCCGGAACCCCCAGGCCACGCCGATCATGTCCAGCCCGGCGTTCCGGGCGGTGGCCACGTCCACCTCGCTGTCGCCCACATACAGAGCCTCCTCCGGGGCCGCGTGAAGCTGGTCCAGAGCCGCCCGGACCATATCCGGGGCGGGCTTGGAGGCGATGCCCTCCCGCTGGCCCATGGCCCCGTCCAGCTCCGGGAAGAACCGGGCCGCCAGGGTCCGGGTGGTCCGGTCCGGCTTGTTGGACACCACCGCCGTCCGCACGCCTGCCTGCCGCAGCCGCTCCAGCAGCGGCCCGATGCCGTCATAGGGACGGGTCTCCACGCAGTTGTGGGCCTGGTAATAGGCCCGGTAGTCCGCCAGGATTTCCGCCTCCCGGTCCGGGTCCACCCCCTGGGGCAGGGCCCGGTGAATCAGCGGTCCCGCGCCGTTGCCCACGAACCGGCGCACCTCCTCCAGGGTCCGGGTGGGATAGCCGTCTTTTTCCAGGATGTAGTTCACCGCCGCCTGCATATCCGTCAGGGTGTCCAGCAGTGTTCCGTCCATATCAAATAAAATCGCCTGATATTTCATGTTATTCACTCTCCTTTGGCAGCCGGGGCCGGTTTCTTCCCGGCGGGCCGGGGCAGCTTCCGCAGCGGCCTCTCTGCCTGATTTTTCCGCACAGGACGCATCTCTTTCCGACTTTTCTCGTTCTCTGTCTTTTGGAGTATACCACGCCGCCGGGCATCCGTAAAGCCGGGCGGCGAAAATTTCGCCCTTGGCCGGGCCCGGCATTTTACCGGGATTTTACAAAACACGCCTTTCCGGCTTTACATCCGGCCCGTATTCTATGAACTGTACCGAGGATATCCAAAATCCGTTGAATCGAAAGGAGATTCTGAAAAAATGAAAAGGTTTCTTTCCATGGCCCTGTGCATCGTCATGGCACTGGGCATCCTGGCCGGCTGCGGCCAGAAGGGCAATGACACCCCTAAGAACGACGATAACAGCACCGCTCTCTCCGGCTCCGTGTCCACCAACGGCTCCACCTCCATGGACAAGGTCATCGGCGCTCTGAAGGAGCAGTTCACCGCCGACAATCCCGGCGTCACCGTCACCTATGATCCCACCGGCTCCGGCGCCGGCATCGAGGCCGTGAAGAACGGCTCCGCCGATATCGGCCTGGCCTCCCGGGCCCTGAAGGACCAGGAGAAGTCCGCCGGTCTGAAGGAGACCACCGTGGCCCTGGACGGCATCGCCATCATCGTCAACGCCGGCAGCAAGGTCGCGGACCTGACCGTTCAGCAGATCGCCGACATCTTCACCGGCAAGATCACCGACTGGAGCGAGGTGGGCGGCGACCCCGGCGCCATCTCCTGCATCGGCCGTGAGTCCGGCAGCGGCACCCGGGACGGCTTTGAGTCCATCACCGATACCAAGGATGCCTGCAAGCTGGACCAGGAGCTGACCTCCACCGGCGGCGTCATTGAGGCCGTTGCCGGCAACCCCAACGCCATCGGCTACGCCTCCCTGTCCGCCGTGGAAGGCAAGTCCACTGTCAAGGCCCTCACCGTGGGCGGTGTGGCCTGCACCGAAGCCACCGTCCTGGACGGCAGCTATGAAATCCAGCGTCCCTTTGTGCTGGTGACCAAGCAGGGCGTAACTCTCTCCGCCGCCGCTCAGGCTTTCTTTGACTTCGCCACCTCCGCCGCCGCTTCCGACCTCATCAAGAACGCCGGTGCGGTGCCCGTGGCTAAGTAACCATCCCCGGGAGACCTCCCCTGACCCGTTATCCCGGGCCAGGGGCCTTTCCCGTTCCGGACCAGAAAGGAACCGACTATGCGTTCAAAGAATACAGGGGCCCGCAAGGCCCTGGAAACCGTGATCCATCTGATCTTCCTGCTGTGCGGCATCGTGGCCGTGGGCTTCGTGCTGGTCATCAGCGTGTACCTGATCCTCTCGGGCCTGCCCGCCATCCGGGAGATCGGCCTGTTCAAATTCCTGTTCGGCCAGGTCTGGGACCCCACCAACACCACCACCGGGGCCCAGTACGGCATTCTCCCCTTCATCCTCACCTCCATATACGGCACCGCCGGGGCCATGGTCATCGGCGTGCCCATCGGCCTGATGACGGCCATCTTCCTGGCAAAGCTGGCCCCGCCCAGGGTTGCCGCCGTGATCCGCACCGCCGTGCAGCTGCTGGCGGGTATCCCGTCGGTGGTATACGGCCTGGTGGGCATGATCGTGCTGGTGCCCCTGATCCGCACCACCTTCTCCCTGGGGTCCGGCGCCTGTCTGCTGGCGGCCATCCTGGTGCTGTCCATTATGGTGCTGCCCTCCATCATCAATGTGTCAGAAACGGCCCTGCGGGCGGTGCCCCGGGAGTATGAGGAGGCCAGCCTGGCCCTGGGGGCCACCGCCACGGAGACCTATTTCCGCGTCAGCCTCCACGCCGCCCGCAGCGGCGTGGCCACCGCCGTGGTGCTGGGCGTGGGCCGGGCCATCGGCGAGGCCATGGCCATCATCATGGTGGCCGGAAACGTGGCCAATATGCCGGGGCTGTTCCAGTCCGTCCGGTTCCTGACCACCGGCATCATCTCCGGCATGTCCTATGCCCCGGTGGGCAGCCTGTATCAGCAGGCCCTGTTTTCCATCGGCCTGGTGCTGTTTCTGTTCATTATGCTCATCAACGTATTTCTCAACGTGTTCATCAAAAAAAGGAAGGAGGACTGACTCATGGAGGAAAGGCTGTCGCCCCGCCGCCGTCTGTATGACCGGGGGCTGCGGTTTCTGGTGTGGCTGTGCGCGGGCCTGACCTGCGCCCTGCTGCTGTTTCTCATCGGCTATATCTTCTATCGCGGGGTGCCGGGCATCACCTGGCCCCTGCTGACCAGCCAGACCAGCTATATCAAGGACACCGTGGGCGTCCTGCCCAACATTCTCAACACCCTGTATATCATCGTGGCGGCCATGGTCATCGTCCTGCCCCTGGGGGTGGGGGCCGCCATCTATCTGACGGAATACGCCACAAACCGCCGCCTGGTGGCCGTCATCGAGTTCGCCACCGAGACCCTGACGGGCATCCCCTCCATCATCTTCGGCCTGGTGGGTATGCTGCTGTTTGTGCAGCGGCTGGGCCTGAAGGCGGGCATCCTGGCCGGCGGCCTGACGCTGGTGGTGATGATCCTGCCCACCATCGTCCGCACCACCCAGGAGAGCCTGAAAACCGTGCCCCAGTCCTATCGGGAGGGGGCCCTGGGCCTGGGAGCCGGAAAGTGGCACATGATCCGCACCGTGGTGCTGCCCGGGGCCGTGGACGGCATCGTCACCGGCTGCATCCTGGCGGTGGGCCGCATTGTAGGCGAAAGCGCTGCCCTGCTGTATACGGCGGGCTTCGGCCTGGAACTGGTGGGCTTTATCAAGTCCCTGCACACCTCCGCCGCCTCCCTGACCGTGGCCCTGTATGTCTACGCCACCGAGCGGGGCGAGACGGCCCTGGCCTTCTCCATCGCCACCATCCTGATGGTGCTGACCCTGCTGATCAACCTGTCCGCCTCCCTGGTGGGGCGGAAGCTGCGAAAGAAATGAGGCAATTTATGGAACCGATTCTTGAGGCCAAGAGCCTGAACCTGTGGTACGGGCCCAATCACGCCCTCCACGATGTGTCCGTGGCCATTCCGGAGCGGCAGATCACCGCCTTTATCGGCCCCTCCGGCTGCGGCAAATCCACGTTCCTGCGGACTCTGAACCGCATGAACGACCTGATTCCCTCCGTGAAGATCCAGGGCCAGGTGAACTTCCACGGAAAGAATATCTATGACGCCAGGGTGGACCCCACCCTGCTGCGCAAGCGCATCGGCATGGTGTTTCAGAAGGCCAACCCCTTCCCCATGAGCATTTATGACAACGTGGCCTACGGGCCCCGGACCCACGGCGTCCGCAGCCACGCCAAGCTGGACGACATCGTGGAGCGCTCCCTGCGCTCCGCCGCCATCTGAGACGAGGTGAAGGACCGGCTGAAAAAAAGCGCCATGGGCCTGTCCGGCGGCCAGCAGCAGCGCCTGTGCATCGCCCGGGCCCTGGCCGTGGAGCCGGAGGTGCTGCTGATGGACGAGGCCACCAGCGCCCTGGACCCCATCTCCACCTCCAAAATCGAGGACCTGGCCCTGGAGCTGAAGGAGCACTACACCGTGGTCATGGTCACCCACAATATGCAGCAGGCGGCCCGCATCTCCGACAACACGGCCTTTTTCCTGCTGGGCGAGCTGGTGGAGTTCGGCAAAACGGAGCAGCTGTTCTCCGCCCCCGCCGACAAGCGCACCGAGGACTACATCACCGGGAGGTTCGGATAATGAGAAGACAGTTTGACCAGCAGCTGGCGCTGCTGAACCGGGAGCTCATCGAGATGGGCTCCCTGTGCGAGGAGGTCATCGCCCTGGCCTCCAAGGCTCTGACGGAGGGAGACCCCGCCCTGGCCGCCCGGGTGGCCCCCCTGGACACCGAGATCGACCAGAAGGAGCGCACCATCGAGTCGCTGTGCCTGAAGCTGCTTTTGCAGCAGCAGCCGGTGGCCCGGGATCTGCGCCAGATCTCCGCCGCCCTGAAGATGATCACCGACATGGAGCGCATCGGCGACCAGGCCGAGGACATCTCCGAGATCGTCACCTTCCTCCGGGGCCGCACCGCCGAGCATGACGACATTCTCTGCCAGATGGCCCGGGCCACCATCTCCATGGTCACAGAAAGTGTTGACGCATACGTAAAACATGATACAATAAAAGCAGAGGCCGTTCTGGCCGCCGACGACACCGTGGACGCCTATTTCTGCCAGGTGAAGCAGGCCCTGATCTCCCGCATCGCCGCCGACCCCGGCGACGGGGAGTATGCCCTGGACCTGCTGATGATCGCCAAGTATTTCGAGCGCATCGGGGACCATGCCTGCAACATTGCCCAGTGGGTGGAGTATGCCCTCACCGGCCAGTATGAGGACGACTGAAGGCGCTTTTTGACAGGAGTTTTGAACGGATATGATCTACGTTCTGGAGGATGACGCCAGCATTCAAAAGCTGGTGGTGTACACGCTGAACAGCCAGGGCATGGAGGCGGAGGGCTTTGAACTGCCCTCCCAGTTCTGGGCCGCCATGGAGCGGCAGCTCCCCTCCCTGGTCCTGCTGGACCTGATGCTCCCGGAGGAGGACGGCCTGCACATCCTCAAGCGCATCCGCGCCGGCGCCTCCACCGCCAGGCTCCCCGTCATCCTGATCACCGCCAAGGGGACCGAGTACGACAAGGTGGTGGGCCTGGACGGCGGGGCGGACGACTTCATCGCCAAGCCCTTCGGCATGATGGAGCTGATGGCCCGCATCCGCACCGCCCTGCGCCACGCCGGGGGGCGGGAGGAGCAGGAGCCGGTGTATCGCCTGGGCGGGCTGTATGTAGACCCGGCCCGCCACATCGTCCGGGACGGGGAGCGGGACGTGGCCCTGACGCTGAAAGAGTTTCAGCTTTTGTGCCTGCTGCTGGAGCACCGGGGGACCGTGTTCACCCGGGACCAGCTGCTGAACACCATCTGGGGCTATGAATTCGATGGGGCCAGCCGCACCGTGGACGTACATATCCGCACCCTGCGCCAAAAGCTGGGGGAGTCCGGCGGCTGCATCGAAACGGTGCGGGGCGTGGGCTATAAGATCGCCGAGGGCTGAGAAAAACGCGGCTCTGGGCAGAATGGAGCAACAGATCAATGGCTGCGAAAATTTTTAAAAACGCCATGACGGTGGGCCTGGCCGTGTTTCTGCTGTCGGTGGCCCTGTTCATGGGGGTGCTGTATCAGTATTTCGGCGACCAGCTCACCCGGGAGCTGGCCACCGAGGCCACCATGGTGGCCCAGGGCGTGGAGACCACGGGCCGGGACTACTTAGACACGCTGAATGTATCCAGCCGGGTGACCTGGGTGGACCGGGACGGCACCGTGCTGTATGACAACCAAGCAGACCCCGCCAAGATGGAAAATCATGCAGACCGGCAGGAGATCCGCCAGGCCATGCTGGCCAGCCAGGGTACCGCCCAGCGGGAGTCGTCCACCCTGTCCCGCCGGACCTACTATGCCGCCCGCCGGTTGAGCGACGGCACGGTGATCCGCCTGGCCAGCGACCAGTCCACGGTGATCGTGCTGCTGGCCTCTATGATCCAGCCGCTGCTCATTATTCTGGTGCTGTCCATGATTTTGGCGGCGGTGCTGGCCTCCCGGCTGGCCAAGGGCATCATCCGCCCCATCCTGGACCTGGACCTGGAGGAGCCGGAGCAGTGCCGGGGTTATGACGAGCTGGCCCCCCTTATCACCAAGATCCGCCGTCAGAACGATACCATCCGCTGTCAGATGGACACCATGCGCCAGCAGCAGCGGGAGTTTGCCACCCTGACAGAGAACATGTCCGAGGGTGTGGTGCTACTGAACACCAAGGGGCGCATCCTGTCCTATAACTCCGGGGCCCTGCGCCTGCTGGGGGCGGTCAGCCCCGCCGAGCAGGCCAGCGTCCTCACCCTGGATCGCAGCGACGCCTTCCGCACGGTGGTGGAGCGCTCCCTGGACGGACAGCGGGCCCAGGGCCGCCTGGAGCGGGGGGAGCGGTGCGTCCAGCTGCTGGCCGACCCGGTGTTCCACGAGACCCAGGTGGAGGGCGCGGTGCTGGTGCTGGTGGACGTCACCGCCCAGGAGCAGGGGGAACGGCTGCGGCGGGAGTTTACCGCCAATGTCTCCCACGAACTGAAAACCCCTCTCACCGCCATCTCCGGCATGGCGGAGATCATCAAGGACGGCATCGTCAAGCCCGAGGACGTCAACGGCTTTGCCAGCGACATCTACCGGGAGAGCCAGCGGCTCATCGCCCTGGTGGAGGACATCATCCACCTGTCCCGCCTGGACGAGGGGGGCGACGGGCTGAAGATGGAGCCGGTGGACCTGCTGGAGCTGGCACGCCAGACGGCTGGCCGCCTGGAGCCGGTGGCCCGGCGGGCGGAGGTGTCCATGGAGGTGAAGGGCAGCCCGGCCCAAATCACCGGCGTCCCCGCCGTGCTGGACGAGATGGTCTTCAACCTGTGCGACAACGCGGTGAAGTATAACCGCGCCGGGGGCTCCGTCACCATCTCGGTGGAGCCAGGGGAGCACGAGACCGTCCTGACCGTACAGGACACGGGCATCGGCATCCCCGACCAGGACCGGGACCGGGTGTTCGAGCGGTTCTATCGGGTGGACAAGAGCCACTCCCGCCAGATCGGCGGCACCGGCCTGGGGCTGTCCATCGTCAAACACGCCCCCGCCCTCCACGACGCCCGCATCGACCTGGACAGCACCCTGGGCAAGGGCACGACCATCCGGGTCAGCTTTCCGAATGAGCGGGGGAAATGAGTAAAGATACATATCCATATTGAACTGCAAAGAGGGATACACCGTGTATTGGAAGCATGGTGTATCCCTCTTCACGTTGTTTTAATATTTCAGTGCCGTGATAGGTACTACAAACACCCCGTCCGGCCGCTGATAGGCGGCGTTCGCCATACCGCACAGCACACAGAGCACGGCGGGCGGATTGCCCTTGGGGTCTTCCGAGATCTGCTTTTTGATCTCCAGCAGGTTGGCAGCAGCAACGTCGATCTGGTTGGCTCCCAGCTTGATCTCGAAGGCGCACCACTGGCCGTCGGGCAGCTCGATCACAGCGTCGATCTCCTGATTTTTATAGTCCTGATAATGGTATAGATTCCCGCCGAAGGACTCAGCATAGATCCGAAGGTCCCGCTCGCACAGGGCTTCGAACAGAAATCCCAGCGTCTCCAGATCGCCCAGCAAACCGGCAGGGGTCGCTTTCAGCAGCGCACAGGCCAGAGATGGGTCGGAGAAATGCCGTTTTTCCGCCTGCTTTACCCGGACGGAGGAGCGGATACCGGCGGAGAACGGCGGCTGATTATCCGTGATAAACAGCCGCTTGAAAATATCCAGATACGCCGCCACGGTATTGCCGTCGATGTCCTCGTCATCCACTGACTTGATGTCTTTCATCAGGGTCTTATTTGTGACAGTCGTGCTCTCGTTCCGTGCCAGGGAGCGCAGCAGCAGTCGCATTTTCTGCGTGTCCCGCTTGACACCGTCTATCCGGTACACGTCATCGTCGATCACGGCGTTCAGATATTCCGCCGGAAGCAAGATCGCCTGCTCCAGCGGCAGCCCAAGACTTCCGGGCCAGCCGCCCCGGAGGATCAGCTCGATCAGCTTTTTCAGACGGTTGTTGCGGTTGATGACCCGGCGGTACAGATCGTTCAGGTCACTGGTGGCGAAGCGTCCGCCGTCCAGCTGAACCATGGGACGGATATCCGGAGGGATAACCGGTACCACATCCAGGATCATCCACTCGGGCTTGTTGCCCGAAATACGGAAGGCCTCTACCACTTCCAGACGCTTGAGCAGCTTGGCACGCTTCTGACCGGTGGCAGTGGCGAGCTCGTCCTTGATCTCCTTGGAGAGAGCATCCAGGTCCAGCTCAGCCAGCAGCTTCTTGATGGCCTCGGCGCCCATACCGGCGTCGAACTCATCTTCATAGGCCTCGCGCATATCCATATACTCCTTCTCAGAGAGGAGCGCGTACTTCTTCAGATTGGTGTTGCCCGGATCAATGACTACATAGGAGGCAAAGTAGAGCACCTTTTCCAGCAGTCTCGGGGACATGTTGAGCAGAAGGCCCATACGGGAGGAAGTACCCTTGAAGTACCAGATATGGGATACGGGTGCAGCCAGCTCAATGTGGCCCATGCGTTCCCGGCGCACCTTGGCACGGGTTACTTCTACGCCGCAGCGTTCGCAGACTTTGCCCTTGTAACGGATGCGCTTGTACTTGCCGCAGTAGCACTCCCAGTCCTTGGTGGGCCCGAAGATGCGCTCGCAGAACAGGCCGTCCCGCTCGGGCTTCAGGGTGCGGTAGTTGATGGTCTCGGGCTTTTTCACCTCGCCGTAGGACCACTCGCGAATCATTTCCGGAGAAGCGATTCCGATTTTAATGGCGTCAAAAGTGGGATAACTCATGCTCTATGCTCCTCCTGTTCCTTAAAATTCATCGTCCGCGCCGTCGTAGGAGGCCTCCACCTCTTCCTCGGGCACATAGTCGAAGCCTGCGTCCGCCAGCTCGCTCTCGTCGGCGTAGCGATTGCGGCGGTCGTCCTCGGCGTCCATCCGGGCCAGGTTGAAGGAATCCGGGGCGTTCTCGTCCTCCTTCAGCTCGATCTGGTTGCCGTCCTCGTCCAGCACCTGGATATCCAGGCACAGGGACTGCAGCTCCTTCACCAGCACCTTGAAGGACTCGGGCACGCCGGGGGTGGGCACGTTGTGGCCCTTGACAATGGCCTCGTAGGTCTGCACGCGGCCGGTGACGTCGTCGGACTTCACCGTCAGGATCTCCTGCAGGGTATAGGCCGCGCCGTAAGCCTCCAGGGCCCAGACTTCCATCTCGCCGAAGCGCTGGCCGCCGAACTGGGCCTTGCCGCCCAGGGGCTGCTGGGTCACCAGAGAGTAGGGGCCGGTGGACCGGGCGTGGATCTTATCGTCCACCAGGTGGTGCAGCTTCAGGAAGTACACATAGCCCACGGTGACCTTGTTGTCGAAGCGCTCGCCGGTGCGTCCGTCATACAGCCAGCTCTTGCCCTGGGGGTCCAGACCCGCCTGGGTCAGGGCCTCGGTGATGTCCTTATCGGTGGCGCCGTCGAAAATGGGGGTGGCCACCTTCCAGCCCAGAGTCTTGGCGGCGTAGCCCAGATGGACCTCCAGCACCTGGCCGATGTTCATACGGGAGGGCACGCCCAGGGGGTTCAGCACGATGTCCAGGGGGGTGCCGTCGGGCAGGAAGGGCATATCCTCCTGGGGCAGGACCCGGGACACCACGCCCTTGTTGCCGTGGCGGCCGGCCATCTTGTCGCCGGGCTGGATCTTGCGCCGCTGGGCGATATACACCCGGACCACCTGGTTCACGCCGGGCCCCAGCTCGTCGCCGGCCTCCCGGGTGAACACCTTGGCGTCCACGATGATGCCGCTTTCGCCGTGGGGCACCTTCAGGGAGGTATCCCGGACCTCCCGGGCCTTCTCGCCGAAGATAGCCCGCAGCAGACGCTCCTCAGCAGTCAGATCGGTCTCGCCCTTGGGGGTGACCTTGCCCACCAGGATGTCGCCTGCGTGGACCTCGGCGCCCACGCGGATGATACCCCGCTCGTCCAGGTCCTTCAGGGCGTCCTCGCCCACGTTGGGGATATCCCGGGTGATCTCCTCGGGCCCCAGCTTGGTATCCCGGGCGTCGATCTCATATTCCTCGATATGGATGGAGGTGTAAACATCCTCCTTCACCAGCCGCTCGTTGAGCAGCACGGCGTCCTCGTAGTTGTAGCCCTCCCAGGTCATGAAGCCCACCAGGATATTGCGGCCCAAGGCGATCTCGCCCTGATCGGTGGCGGGACCGTCGGCCAGCACCGTGGGATCGTCGCCGCCGTGGACCCGCTCGCCCACGGAAACGATGGGCTTCTGGTTGATGCAGGTGCCGTGGTTGGAGCGCAGGAACTTGATGAGCTTATAGTCCTTGGTCTCGCCGCTGTCATACTTGACGGACACGTTGGTGGCGTCCACCTTGGTGACCACGCCGTCGCCCTCGGCCAGCACCACCACCTCGGAATCCAGGCAGATCTTGTGCTCCATACCGGTGCCCACGATGGGAGCCTCCGGCCGCAGCAGGGGCACGGCCTGCCGCTGCATGTTGGCGCCCATCAGGGCGCGGTTGGCGTCGTCGTTGGGCAGGAAGGGGATCATGGCCGTGGCGATGGACACCATCATACGGGGGGAGATGTCCATGTAGTCCACGTATTCCGGCTCCACCTGGATGGTCTCGTCCTGGTGGCGGCAGGTGATACGGGGGCCGATGAGGCAGCCGTTCTCGTCCACCGGCTCGGCGGCCTGGCACACAACGTACTGATCCTCCACGTCGGCGGTCATATAGGTGATCTCGTCGGTGACATGGCCGGAGGGCCGGTCCACCCGGCGGAAGGGGGCCTCGATGAAGCCGTATTCATTGACCCGGGCATAGGTGGCCAGATAGGAGATCAGGCCGATGTTGGGGCCTTCAGGGGTCT
>ERZ1107006.1227-NODE-1227-length-22673-cov-3.582059_pt1 | contig 22673 bp, 30 predicted proteins | sample MGYA00403696_ERZ1107006 | MGnify/ENA primary metagenome ERZ1107006 (study PRJEB35170, sample SAMEA104062441) | human gut metagenome | biome: human gut; feature: human-associated habitat; material: faeces | place: Denmark | collected 2012-08-13 ...
TGACCTCCGTCGAGGTACGAGTCTTTCTTTTCGCCTCCGGCATGGTATCACTCCTCAAAAGATTTCGTTTTCCGCGATATACCTTTCGACCGCCGCCGCGTCCGGCGCGGCCTCTTTCGGTATTTTGTACTCGACCGCAACGCCGCCGAGAACTCGCTCGGCTTTCCATTCGCGGGAGAGTTCCGTTACGGAATACTCCCGCTCGCCCTTTTTGATAATCATATATAACCCCCTCATGCCTCCGTCGGTCTGAAAAAGACCTTGTTTCCCCGCCGGTAGATTTTCCCCTCGCAAACGTAGTCGGCAAATACCGGCTTTCCGTCTGAGCGTTTTTCTTCCTTGATAGTGTGCTTGTAAAAACGGTACTTCCATTCCTTTTCTCCGCAAGATGCGTCCCCGGCCTTTGCCTCTTGCCATAGTTTATAGAGTTCTCCGAGGGTATCAACATCCGCCTCGTCTATGTCGTCGTCGCCCGGCATATAAGCGCCCATCGAATAATAGGACGTTGACGAGCTCTCGAACTGGACGAAGATTTTCCCGTTCCACTTCTGCACCGTGTGCGTGTATCCCATGATAGCCCTCCTTATTTTGCACTTGTTTTTTTCGCTCGTGCTGTTATAATAGGACTTACGGGAGGGACGGTTTCCCGTCCGCTCCCTGCCTCGGCTTACTTGCCGGGTTTAGCCTTGCTCGGTTTTGGCTTTACAAGGGTGATTGTAACCTTGACTCGTTCCACCGTGTCGTTACGTTCAACCGCTTTCGCCAATTCCTGCAAGGCTTTTTCTATGTTGTCCATAGCGTTTCTCCTTTCCTTTAGGATGTACTCATTATATCATACTACTATTAGTATGTCAATAGGTCAAAACGAAAAAGTGCAAAAAATAATCCCCGGCACGGAGCCGGGGATTTACTCTATTCCGAGGAGCCAAAGGGCGGACACGCCGAGGACGCGGGCAAAGACGGGTATCTCATAATCGGGGATAAACCGCGTTCCGATTTCGATACGGCTTATCGAGTCCCGCTCCATTGTTACGCCCTCGACCTGCACCCGCGCCGCGAGGTCGCTTTGTGAGAGCCGGAGCTTTAGCCGTGCCTCGCGGATGCGCTCGCCGCTTATATTCTTCTTTCCCTCAAAATCATATATCCGCAAGCTCTCGCCTCCCATGTGTTAATGTTCTGCATTTTTCTTGACTTTAGCACATACGCAACGCATAATTGTGTTAAAGGTCAGCAGACCAAAAAAATAGGAGGGAGTTACTCATACCATGAAAAAGCATATTGTTACTTGCGTGAAGTGCGGGAGGCAGTTCGACGCGAACGAGGGAGGCGCTTATTATCCCGAGTCCCGCCGCTATGTCTGCAAGCGTTGTGTAGATAAACAGAAGTCCGAGCAATCGGAGAGAGAAAAAGCTCGCAAGGCGGAGGAGCGCAAGGCAGAGGCAGACGAGCGCGAGCGCGTTACGGGTATGCGGCAGTCAAAGGCCGCTATGCTCGTAAAGATTGTCGTCGGTGTTCTGTTCCTGTTCGCCGCCGTCTCGCTCGCCGTACAAGGGAATATCTCCTCTTTCGTGTGCGGGCTCGTTATCGGCGGCGCGCTGGTCGCGTGGGGGCTCGTGCCGTATCTGAAATTTACACCATATGTTTGTCAGCTTCTCGAAACGCCTAAAGTCAATGAGCGGTTTCCGGCTCGGAGTCGGCCTCCGGCTGACTCGGCGTAATTGTTGGTACTTCCTTTTCGTTTTGGTGCTCGTCGGCTGTTTCTATTTCTGTTGGTATTCCGTTTTGGCTTGCGGATGGATGCTTTACGGCCTGTTCTACGGCTGTTATCTCATGTTCAAGTATGCGGCAATCGGAACAAAAAAGCTATATACGTGCATTAAAGGAGAAATAACGCACGTAAAGCACTAAAAGCGTAACAAAAAAGCGGGCGAGGCCATAGAGCCCCGCCCGCTTTTTCTGCACGATTATACGTCGGAAAGATTGCCGAGAGCGCCCGCCGCCTCGAGTGCGCGGTAGATGATGCAAGCGACGGCCTCGCGGGTAATCGGCTGTTGCCAGCCGAAATTACCGGCTCCGTCTCCGTTGAAAATACCCTTGCGCTTGCAGTATTCCGCCGCCTCTTTCGCCCATGCGGATGGCGTGTCGCCGGTATCGGCGCAAGAGGTCAGTTGCTTTCTTGCCTCGTTAATATCCATGTCGAAATCCTCCTTGTTGTCCGTTTTGGTGTAGTACGCCGGGAGGCCGAAGCCCCGGAGATACTTTCCGTTTACCTCGAGCGTCCGCTCCTTGACGCTATTCGAGAAATTGCCCTCAATGACCTTGAGGACGCGCCCGTTCACGCTGGACACAATTCCCACATGGTCGGCGGCTCCCCGGTCGTCGCCGGAGCCGGAGTCCTGCCAGTCATAGAAAACCACGTCGCCGGGCTGTGGCGTGATACTCTCGTCCTCCTCCCAGCGGCTCACCGCATGAGAACGATAGAGGGAAATCATAGCCTCGCACCCGCACTCGAGCGGCATAATGTCCGAGAGTCCGCATTTGATAGCGACGGCGGAGACGAACGTCGCGCACCATGCGTCCGTGTACTTGACGGCGTATCCCCGGGCGAGCGGCTTGTGTGCGTTGTAAAGGTCGATAATTTCCCGGTGAGAGCCGTCCCGCTCGTTCTTCCCGAGCCACGCCCTCGCCGTCGATACGACGAGCTCGCGTACCTGTTGCTCCGTCACGGTTTAGCCCTCCTTTGTGGTCTTTTCTACCGCGTCGCTGATTTTCTGCGTCTGCGTCCCGAAATAGAACGCGATAACGACCGTGTAGACCGTCATAAACTCTTGGCTCGTCTGCCCGGTAATGGCGAGGTACGCGAATACCCCGGAGAGCAAGAGCGTGACGAGGCTCTTTACGCTCAAGAGAGCGCCGAGCCGCTTTACGATGATTTCTTTCATTTTGCTACCTCCTTTAGCAATCTCGTTTTGTTGCCGTGTCGTATGTAATTCCGCCGGTCGTGTTCTCGGCCTTGCTCTTATTGAGCGAGAACGAGAGCACGGTAGCGGTCGCGGCCTGTAAAAAGGCGATAAGGGCGGTCAAATACGGGAGCGAGCCGGTGTAGTTGTTGGCTACGGAAATCCGGCAGAGGTCGAGCGTCGTCATGGTCGATTTGTAGTCGATATAGAGGACGGCATAAACGAGGAGCTTTGAAAAGGAGAGATACCCCTTTGCAAAGCTCCATACCTCGAGCGCCCATTTTTTGAACTTCCGCCGCCGCGCCGCGCCTTTGCGGGCGGACATTATCCGTCCTCCCGCACCTCGCGCCCCTCGAGCCTGTCGATACGATGATGTGCCGACTTTGCCGAGCTCTCCACCGCCGACATACGCTCCGCCATGCCGATATAGCGCGCGTCCTGTGCGTCCTGCTTGCGCTCGATACGGTCGATGCCGCCTTTAATGTACCCGATTTCGGTCAACATTGTTCCGGCCTCTTTGCCCTCGCTCTCGCTGTCCTTTTTCGAGTTCCTATGAAAAGCGGCATAGCTTAACACGCCGCCGAGGATAGTCCCGAGGACTCCTATAATCGCTCCTACATAGTCCATTCTTAACCTCCGTTATAATTCGTAATAATCGAGTTTAACGGTCTGCTTTCCCGGCAATATGGGACACCCCCGAACGTGGTAAATCTCCCCGTCAACGATAACGCCCTCGCCCTCCGCCTCCGTGCATACGACATAGAGGCCGGGAGCGTCAAGCCTCACCCACAAGAGAGACTCCCGCCGCGCTATGATTTTGCCGTCGAGCTCGACCGTGTAGACCGCCGCGCTCATTCGATGAGCTTCCACCCCGCCGGGTACGCCGTCGGGGAGTATGCGTTTCCGTCGATAAGACTCTCATACACGGAGCCGTTAAAGAGAACGCGGTCGCCCTTTTTGTATGCGTCGTGAGCGCCGGTCGGCTGTTTCCATTCGTCGTACCCGGTTGTCGGGTCTACCGTTACTCCGCTCCAAAGAGAGGCGGCGACCGGCGGAGTCCAATCGCTTTGCGACGTGTGCGCTTGTACGCAACGATAGAGCTTTCCGCCGTACTGTACTCTTGTCTCGACGGTGTACGCCTTGCCGTTCTCCCATGCCGGGAAAAGCTCGACGCACTCAAGCGCGGCCTCGTTGTCGAGCTCGAGCGCGGCGACTGCCCGCTCGATGATTGCCCGGAGCTTTTTCGCCTTTTCAACGGTAATCATTCCGCCGCACCCCCTAACAGAATATCGAGAACTTTATCGTTCTCGGCGAGCATGAGCGTACCGCTCACATTTTCCACGGAGCCGACCGGCTCGATACCGAGGAGCCCGCCGTCGGTGAAAGCGTAAACGAAGTCCTCGAGATATGTCGTCGTCTCGCCCGTCTCCTCGTCCTTGCGGTCGATTGCCGTCTTGATGCAAAAGCCCCCGGCCTCCGCCTCGTCGCACGGGACATAGCACCCGTTTTCGTGTAGGCGGACATAGACAACGGTATCGGAGTAGCCGACGACCTTTCCGCCGCTTTTGATAGCATACATACGTTATCCCTCCATTTTCGGCAGCTCTCCGAGCCGCTTTTTGTAAAACTCCTCGAGTTCCCGCGTGTTCATCGTGCGGAGGAGGTTTTTCCAATACAGATTTTCCGCCCCCGCCCATTTCTCCGGGTCGAAGTCCGACGCGCCCTCGCGCTTGCCGTAATAGCGATAGAGGCCGTCGAGCATCTTTTGACGATACGCGCCCTCCGGCGTGTTTGGTCTAAAATGCTCCCATCCGTTTTCAGACGTTGCGGCGCAAATCTTCCGCCCGTCAGCGGCAAAGAGAAAGCCGTCCCGCTCCGTTACGGTCGTCCCGTATCGGAGGTTAAAGGCTCCGTCGATGCCCTCGGCCTTAAAGCGCCGATAAACGACATATTCCATAGCTTACCCTCCCTTGAATAATTCACGATAGAGCCGCTCGACGCTCTGCTCCATGTGGTACGAGTGAAATCTTTTCATGTGTCCCCGCCATGATACGAGGGACGTTTCCACGTCCTCCGCCGTCATTCTGCCGGAGTCCACCCAACGCCGGAAAATGCGTAGCTTTTTCCTCATGTGCCGGATACCCTTGTACGTTGCCCGGCGGACGACTTTCCCGTTTGCGCCATATCGAAAGCGCACCTTGACGAATGTAAATCCGCGCGTGAGCTTGATAATCTGCGTCTTTTTCGGATTGAGGAGGATACCGTGCTCGGCGCATAGCCGCCGGAGCTCCCGGAGGCAAATCTCGAGCTTTTCCTTTGACTCGCTGATGATACACCCGTCGTCCATATAGCGAGCGTAATACTTCATGCCGAGCACGTCCTTGATATAGTGGTCTATCCTGTTCGGCAGGGCGAGCGCGGCAATCTGTGAGACTTGGCTCCCGAGGCCGAGCCCCACGTCGCCGAAGTTCTGAATAAAATATTTCGAGAGCGCGACGAGGCAGTCGTCGATGCCGCTCCGCTCGAACTCTCGAAAAACGGGCTCATGCTGTGCCGTATCGAAATACTTTGAAAAATCGAATACGAGGACGTAGCCCTCCCGTCCGTGTTTTCTGTAATGCTCCGCGAGAAAGTGCGTCACCCGGGATACGGCGAAATCGTACCCTTTGCCGCGCAAGCTCGCTCCGTTGTCGTAAATGAATGACCGGGAGAGCATCGGCACGAGGCAGTAATCGCACAAGCACCGTTGTACGACGCGCTCGGAGATATGGACGCTCCGAATATGCCTCGGCTTTCCCCGCTCCACAATATCGAACTCGTAAAAGCCCTTGGAGCGGTATCTCCCGGCTATCAATTCCTCGTGTGTCTTTGTGACGTTGGCAAGCGAGGCGGCTTTGTATCGCTGTGTGCTCGCTTTCCACCCAACGCCACGGACGGAGGCGCGGTAGCTCTCATAGAGCCGCTCGAATGAGAAAACCGTCTCGAAATCTCCGTACTCCCGGAGCGCGGCGGCTTTCTTTTTCATTCGTGCGGCCTTGCGACGCTGATACCGTGCCTCGCGTCGTTCTGCGCTGTTCATAAAATAAAAATACCTCGTACATTTCTTTCTCGGCGTGTTGTCTAAAATGCGTAACGGCGAGCCATGAAAGCACGGAAAACACGCACTCCGCACCCATGCAAGGAGCGTCCGGCTAACCGTATCGCGGTATATGTTTGTCCGACGGCGCGATGCCGTCAGAGAGGTTATATTCCCCTTTTATATGGGGACTGCTTTCGCTCCGTGAGGAGTTATTCGGTCTGCCCCGTGTCGATATAAAATCCTGGCGCGAAGCCGAGGGAATAGTTCGCGTTGTTGTTGTTGACTGTCCCGTCGGTGTTCACATTCACGAAATTGTTGGAGTTGCTCGCATTCGGAGAACGGAGCCACCAATTAGCGGCGATACGGAATATAACCTAATCACGCGGAGGATTAAGCTCGCGCCTTATCGCTCCGTTTGATTTTAGAGATTTGCGAGAGCTCGTCCGTAATGAGCTTTACCCACTCTTTGAGGACGTTCGGCGGTATCTTCTCATGGTTGACGGTCATATACGCGAGGTCGAGCACGTCGAGCATCGAGTTATAATAGCCCTGTGCCGTCTCGTAATACTCTTTCCGCCGTTGGATGTTCCGGCGGCGTATCTCCTCGGGAGATTTCTCGTCAACGTAAATGAGGTTTGCCGTCTTTATCATGCGATAAGCCTCTCGCGCCGCGTTGTAGAGCGGCAGAGAGAAATAAAACGTGTAGCTTTTCGGCAGGATGCGGACGCGGTTATATGTGAATACATAAATCTCGCGGGCGAGGTTGATATACTCCGCCGGGCTTTCGCCGCGTCTCGATTTTGGTACGGACATTTTCTTTCCTCCTCGCCGACTATGCGCCCATTGAGGGCGCAAGTCTCGATTTCCGAATTATACGCAAAAGCCGGGCGCGACACCACGCGAAAGACTCGCGTAGTAGTAGCCGACCGCGCCGTCGCTGCTCACAGTCACGAAGTACGAGGAGCTGCTCGCACGCGGGGAACGGAGCCACCAAAAGACGGCGGTACTCGTCGCGCTATGGTTGTATTTAACCTTGCTGTTTCCGGCCTTGTAATAATCGTACTGCGCTTGCTTGCTTGCCTCGTTCGAGTTCGCTCTCGAGATGCTTCCGAAAACCTCGTACTCCGATAGGAGGAAAGCGTAATCGGTTGTTGCTGTTACCGCGCTCGCCGCCGTACTTCCGCCGCCGGTGTTGTCCGTGTACTTGGTAACGGACTTGAGGACGGCACGGAGCGCCGCCGGAATGACTGCGATAATCGTCCCGGAATAGCTCGAGAGGCTCGTCCCGCAAATGTTTGTACGCATTTGCGAGCTTTTCCATCCGCCGGAGTTCGTGTTGCTCGCGTTCATAACGAAATAGCCCGCGCCCGGGGACGACCATCCGCTATCCGGGCCATATTGATTATCGCAGAAACACACGTCCGTACCGCCGGAGAGCGCGGTCTTGGCAAGCTGAAAATGGATGCGGTTTGCGCCCTCGACGCTCGCGTTATGGTTAAAGCCGATAATGAAAGCGTAGGTCGTGACATTCGAGAGCGAGAGCTTTCCGACCGTGCCGTTAAGCGTGACCGCCTTTCGGTCGCCGATGCTCCAATAGTTCGCGCCCTGTCCCGCGTCGGAAACGGACTTGATAACGCTCCACTCGTTATTGTTGAGCGTAGAGCTCGCGAAAGAGAGCGTCAGCGAGTAGGAGGTCGTGCCGGAAACGACATTGACGGAGCCGCTCGTCGTCTGCCCGTTCTTTGTTGCCGTGACCGTGTACGCCCCCGTCTCCGTGACGGTGAAAACCGCCGTCCCGTTGCTCGTCTTTGTGGCGATTGTCGTCCCGCCCTTTTTCAGCGTGACGGATGCGCCGGAGTCTACGTTGACGGTAATCGTCGCGGAAAAGAACGTCAGCGCCACCGCGTAGCTATCGACGACGGATACGCTTTTCGTGTCGGACGTTTGCCCGCCGAGCGTAGCCTTGACGCTCCATGTACCGGCCTCCGGCAAGGTCAGCGTACAAGAGCCGCCCGCCGCCGTGCCGTTTACCGTTTTCGAGCCCTTTGTCGCCGTGACCGCCGCTCCGCTCGTAACGGATACCACGAGGGAGAGCTCGACTCCGGGCTTGCTGACTGCGTTTGTTCTACCAATCATTTTTAACTCACCGCCTTAATACAAGTAATGCTCTGCACCGTGATAGCCGCCGTCGGCTTTGTCGCGGCGTAGATTTTGACCGTCCCGCTCCCGGATAGAGCGACCGGCGCAAAGTTTCCGCTCGCGGCCTCTGTCGCACCGAACACGACCTCGGGGACGTGGCTCGCCGTCACGCCGGGGCAAGCGATAGAGGCGGCATAGGGATACGCCGCGTATGTGCTGTCGCTCACCCATGCAGAGGCGGCGACGGACACGCCGGAGAAAATCTTTACCTCGGCGTATCCCGCGTGAGCGTGGGAGGCGTTGGCAAAGTCGCCCGGCTTTTTGCCGGAGTCGGTCGGATTGCCGTTTGCATCGAGCCCGGCGAAGTGTCCCGCCGTCGGTGAGGCGGCTTTCTCGGCCTTGCCCTCGTTGAGCTTCTTAATATTTTCCTGCATGGCGGTTTGGTCTGCCGCCGTGAAATATCGGGCGATAACGTCGCCCGCCGACCATGCCCGGGCGGTCGTGCCGTTCTGCGCTCGCGTGACGGTGAGCACGTTCCCGTTCTTTGCGGTCATAAGCACCGTTTCCGCCGTGGAGCCGTCCGCTCCAATCGTGAGCAAGTTCGGAGCCTCCGGCAGTACGGAGCCGTCAACGACGTTTACGGTCGTACCCGCCGCCGTCAGCGCGCCGGAGAGCGAAGTCTCCGGGGAGTTGGCTTGCGCCGGGTACATTGTCACTAATTCGGACATATTCTTTCCTCCTTTTAGTAGTCCCCGCCGCCGCGAGAATTACAGAATGTTTGAGCGAATACCGCGCCCACGATACGACTCATGTTATCGGGGAGTATCTCTATCGAGTGCCACGAGTTACGGCGTATCTTCCCGCTCGAGTCCGTGGCGAGATACTTCACAATGTCGATATTGCTATACGAGGACGGCGCGGGTATCTCTTTGCCGTCTACCTTGATAGTCGCTTTCGAGGCGCGTTGTCCCTCGTAGATGCCGAACTCGATAGCGTGGGTATGGTCTTTTACGGTGTGGGTATGGTCTTTCACCGTATGCGTATGCGCCCTTACCGTGTGCGTGTGGTCGTAGACCTCGTGTGTATGTGCGGAAATCCTGTGCGTGTGCGACGGATGCGTATGCGCGCCCGACCAAATGAACGTCTCGTATCCGTCAACGGTTTTCCCGTCGCTTGTCGTTGCGAGGCGGGCGTGTTGAGAAATACCGTGGTTATGCACGGCCTGTCCGTTCGTCTCGCTCGGGAGCACGTTCGAGGACTCGAGCGCCGTTCCGCCGGAGGTCTGCCCGCCGCCGGAGGAGGTCGTAGAGCCGCCGCCGGAGCTCGTCGTCTGTCCACCGCCGGAGCTCGTCGTCTGTCCACCGCCGGAGGAGGTCGTTTGTCCACCGCCGCCGCCGATAGCTTTCTCATACGCCCGGAACGCCTCGAACTCGATATTGAGGAGCATTTTGTTAATGCGTACCACCGAGTCGGAGATATAGAGTTGCAGTTTCGCCGGATGCGTTGCGTCGGCGTTATCCGAGAAATTATAGATTTGTTGGTTGGTCGCGCCCTGTGCGTATGTCTCGGAAATGAGGGCGCGGCTCTGCAAGTCGGAAATACTGCCCGCTATATCCTGCGTCTTGTTGGCAATCGTTACCGTGACGTTTCCCGGGTCGCCCTCTGCATCCGCTTTCTCAACGCGGACGATGCGGGTACGGAGGTTAATTCCGTCGGCCTCGTCCACGACGCGAACGACCTCGCCCGGGCGGAACTTTGAGAACTTGTCGCCGGTCAGCCGGTGGAGGTCGATAGCGCCGATTTCATAGCTCACATACGGCTCCTTGAGCCCGGCGAGTATCTGCTCGGCGTATGCCTTGAGGTTTTCCGCCACTTGATACCGCGAGTCTACGAGGATAGTCGAACACAAGCCGTATCGCTCGATGCTTAAAGCGTCCTCGACGTATGGAACGCCGCCGTTCGCCGACTCTATCGTCAGTTGGTTTACACCCTCGCCGTATCCGAGCGCATAGACGCGGTTTGCGATACTGGTCGCGTCCGTCGTCTTTTTGATGTTCGTCATATTCTTTGCGTATCGGATTTCGCTTTTGAGCGCCTCCGTCGGCACGGTGAGCGAGAGCGTCCACGGGTAGACGGTCGTATCCCACGACCAAAGGTATTCACTATCGAAGCACTCCGGCACGGCAAAGAGCGCCGCGAGGAGCGTCGAGTTTTCCCAATTATATTCAAAATAGCGTTTGAAATCGCAAGCCCCGAGTTTCCAGTTTTGCCGGGTCTGCCGGGCGAGAATGTAATTGAGAACGTCGGCAGTCTTTACGCCGGAGCCGCCGCATTGATGATACTGAAAGAGAACGTCGGAGAGGAGCGTAGCGAGGACGTGCTCGCAATCATAATAGCGAGTCGCGCCGTTGCTCCGCTCCATATCCTCCCCGATGATGCGGAAAAGGTCGATACGCTCGTCTCCGTCGAAAATCTCGACGAAGTTCAGCGGCGTACAATAGGCGTTTTTCGGGTCGTCCGCCGGGAGCGTAAAGGTCGCCGTCCATAGGGAATTAGTCTCGAGGCCGTAGCCGACGGCGAGCGCGTTGTCGAGGTAGGCGAGCCGCTTCATATCGCGGTTGAAAATCTGCGGCTTTGCCATTATAACCACCTATCTTTCCACAAGATTTTAACGTCTGCGGTCGTGCCGCCCTCGACGATAATATCGTTCTCGCCCGGTTGGAGCTTGAAAAATGCGCTATCGTCGCTCACGCGGTCGATGATGTTCGCGCCGTTGAGCGTTACGGTCATGTGCTCCGTGTCGATAATAAGCTCGTCTCCGGCGACCATGTTCACGCTCTCAATTACCATAGTGACGGAGCCGTATGTCGAAACGCCCGTACCGCTCGCCGTTGCTACGGCCTCCGCAAGTGCGGAGAAAAAGAGAGTGCGGATATAGTCGCCGACGCTCCCGGCCTCCGCCTCCGCAAGCGTGGAGGGGAGGAGGACGCGGACGAACACGCCGGACGCGGTAGCGACCGCCTCCGCCGAGCCGTCGAGGTATCGAATGATTTTCAGCGTCGCCGAGGTATCCGTCTCCGCGTTCGCCGTGGCGAGCCACTCGAACACAATAGACGTTGTTCGGTTGTACGCCGTCTTATTGTACGGAGTGCGGTTATACATTTGCTCGCCTCCTCGTTATGCCAAAGTGCAAACGATAGCTCCCGCCGATACCGTGATAGCGTCGCCGTTGAGTACGTTCTTGCTCCGGGTAAAGGAGCCGTACCAAAGCAAATTACCCGCCGTCAGCGCGTCATAGATGCCCCAATAGGCCACCGTGCCGAGGTCTGCCGTCAGAGTGCCGAAATCGACGGCGGCGGAGTTGGATACCTGTTCTTTGCCGGACACGAGGGACGGCGCGCTAAAGTTGATAATCTTTCTCGCGTATCCGCCGCCGGATACCTCCGTACCCGTTCCGCTCGCCGTCGGGTCGGTGAGGAAAAGAGCGAGGTAGTACGTCCCGCTCCGCAAGGATGCGTTCAAGAGGGTAGATGCGTGTACGTTGGATAATGCGCTCATAGTAAAAACCTCCTAATTTTTAATTGACCTTGAGCCGTGTAATCGTCAGCGTTTGGATATTGCCGCGCGCCGTGATGTAGATTAAGCCGTCCGTTTCCTGCGTCCCGTGGACGTTGACGGCCTCCGTGTGAGGCAGAGAGACGGATTTCACGTCCTGCTGATTGTAGAGCAAGGACTCCGCGAACGGTTTACAGAGAAAGCGTACCTCGCACGTTCCCGTAACGGCGATTTGCTCGATAGAGATACCGCCGACGACCTTTGCGGAGTACGCCTTTTCCGGCTCGTCGTCAAAGACGAGCAAGCCCTCGCCGGAGAGCCATTCCGCCACGGCGCGCGCTCGCGTCCTCACGCCCGCGTAGTGGTAGCCCTCGCCGACGAAAGCGACGGTACATACGATTTCGCGGTTTTCGTAACCGTCCTCAATGTCGTATGTGCCGCTCTTGCCGGGTATCGTGTATTGCGTTACCCGTTTCGCGGGGAGGAGTGTTCGGTCTGTGGATTTGAACACGACTCCCATATCCCCGCTATGCTTGTTGTTGAAAATAAAACCCATGCTCACGCCATAGATACCCCCTTGCTCCGCGTTTTCGATTTCTGCATATTGTAGAGCTCGCGGGAAATCTTCTTTACGTCCGCCTCCTCACGGACGACGAGCTCCGCGATATGAAAATGATTTACGACGTTTGTATCTCCGCCGCCGGATGCCGCCGCACCGCCGCCGCGCCCGGTCAAGTCCGCCGGGACGGATGCGGAGACGGCCTCGACGGTCGCCTTTGCAGAAAAGCCCGTTTCGATTTCTCCGATTTGACTTGCGAGGCGGGCGTTTACTGCCGCGAGCCCGGAGTCTACCTCGTCGAGCATCTGCTCGCTCATGCCGCCGATAGCGTTTACCGCCTTTTTGCCGTCCTTGTCCACGGCTCCGGCGAGTCCCTCGACGAGCATTTCGCCCACCCATGCCATTTGCGTACTCGGGGAGTGGATGCCGAAAAAGTCCGTAATGCCGTCCCAAATGGAGGAAATCCACCCGGACACTTTATCCCAAAGCCACCCGGCGAGCGACTGGATGCCGTCCCACAAGCCCCGGACGAGGTTTGCGCCGACTTCTGCGACCTGCGACACGCCCTCGCCGAGCGCGTTCACGATGCCGGTAATAATCTGCGGCATAGCGCGGACGATTTCGGCGATAATCTGCGGGAGGTTGGTAATGAGGGCGGTCAAGAGCTTTACGCCCGTCTCGATGATTTTCGGGATATTGTTCACGAGGGCGTTAATTACCGCCGTGATGATTTGCGGGAGCGCCTGTACTATCGTCAAAATGATTTGCGGGAGGTTGGTAATAAGCGCCGTCAATAGCTTTACGCCCGCCTCTACGATTTCCGGCAAATGGTCGAGGAGCGTCGAGATAGTGCTCTCGATGATTTGCGGCAAAACCTCGCATATCGTCGTAATGATTTCCGGTAGGTTTTCCACAAGGGCGGTTAAAAGCTCGACTCCCGTCTCGATGATTTGCGGGATAGCGTCGAGGAGCGTCGTTACGAGGCTCTCGATAAGCTCCGGCAAAGCCTCGAGGAGTACCGGGATAGCCTCGAGAACGCCCTCCGCGAGCCCCTGCATGAGTTGGAGCGCCGCGTCGATAAGCAAGGGTATATTCTCGATAAGCGTCGATACAATGGTCGTCACCGTCTCCACCGCCGCCGGAATGAGCGTCGGTAGTGCCTCCGCGATACCTTGCACGAGCGTTGTAATGAACTGTGCCGCCGCCTCTACGACGAGCGGCAAAGCCTCGATAATGCCTTGTACGAGCGTTGTCACGAGCGAGGCCGCCGTGTTCATAAGCTCCGGGAGCACCGATGTAAACCCGCTCAAGAGCGCCTCAAAGAGCCCGACTCCCATTTCGAGGAGTTCCGGCAGGAGAGGCGCGATAGCGTCGAGGATGCCCTCTAATGCGTTCGGGACGGTTTTTGCGAGGTTTCTAACGACCGGCGTAATGTTCTTGACGACCGAATTAAAGGAGTTTACGACGTTATCGCATAGCTTGTCTATGTCTGCGTCTGCGTCGCCGAGGCCGGTAATGAGGTTTTGAAACGAGGATTTCAGCATCCCGATAGAGCCGGAGATAGTCGCCTCCGCCTCTTTCGCGGTCGTCCCCGTGATACCCATTTCCGTTTGTACGACGTGAATTGCGTCGATAATGTCCGAGTAGCTCGAAATATCGTACTTTACGCCGGAGAGCTTCTCCGCGTCCTCGAGGAGCCTTTGCATTTCCTCTTTCGTACCGCCGTACCCGAGCTTGAGGTTATCGAGCATTGTATAGTTCTGCTTTGCAAAGCCGGAGTATGCGTTCTGAATGGAGGCCATGTCCGAGCCCATTTTGTTAGCGTTGTCGGACATATCCGTAATTGCCATGTCCGCATATTTCGCGGCTTTCTCCGTGTCTCCGCCGAGGGAGGAGATAAGGCTCGCGGAAAACCCGGTCACGGTTTCCATATACTCGTTTGCAGAGAGCCCGGCGGTCTTGTATGCGTCGTTCGCATACTCCATTACCTTACCGGAGCTATCCTTAAAGAGCGTCTCAACGCCGCCGACTAACTGCTCATAATCAGCGTATGCGCTGATAACCTCTTTCCCGAGCTTTATTGCCGCCGCCGCGAGTGCCGCCGTTGCCGCCGCCGCCGCTGTTCCGAGTGCGGTCGCGGCAGTCTTTACCTTGTCGAACTTCTTCCCGGCCTCCTCGGAGTCCTCTCCGGCCTTTTTGACCTCTTTCCCGTATTCGTCGATAGACTCGGCGCACCCGTCGGAGGATTTCGCGGCCTCGTCCATATAGGAGGCGTTTTTATCGAGTTCCGAGCCGAGCTTGTTAAGCTCCGTCTCGGCGTTATTTACCTGTGTTTGATAGGAATTGACGGAGCGAGTCGTAGACTCGTATCCTTTTTCAGCGGCGGAGAGCTCGCCCTTTGCCTTTTCGAGTTCCGCCGTGAGCTTGGCTTGCTCCTCGGTCGTGTCGCCTGTCTCGTCGCCGAGCGCGGCGAGAGCGGCCTCGCAACGCGAAATCTCGGATTGCGCGGAGGAGACTTTTTCGGCGTAGTCCGATTGAGCTTTTTTTGCTTTCTCGAGCTGTTCCGCCGCCGCCTTGACCTTTTCTTTCTGCTGGTCGTACATACGGGAGAGCACGTCGCCTTTCGCGCTCAAAGCCGCGTAGCTGTTCGCCTGTCCCGCGTATTGACTCTCTACGAGCTTTAATTCCGATTTAAGCGTTCCGAGGGCGGAGTTTATGTTTTTGAGAGACTCCTTGTATTCTTTTTCGCCGTCGATAGCGACTTTCGTTTTTATCTCACGGTTTGCCATTACACGCCCTCCTCGCCTCTGTTCTTACCGTGTGCGGATAGGTATAGCTCCCAAAGGTCGAAAACCTCTCCGGGAGCCATAAAAAGAGCCTCCGCCGGGGAGACTCCGCAAAGAACGGCGATACGGTAATAGTCCGCCCGCCTTATCTTGTTTTTTTTTGATTAAGTTCCGCGAGCCCCTCGTCGATTTCGTCGTCCGCCGGGCTCGTTACCTCTCGACCATAGCCGAGCTCGATAGCCGTCATAATTGCGCGCTTGAGCGTCACGATTTCAAACGGCCTCACCATGAGGAGAAAATCGTCCTTTTCCGGGATAGCGCCCGGGTCGTATCCGAGCCGCCGACGGAGGAGCTCGCCGCGCTCTGCCAGTACCGCCGCGATAGCACACGTCGCCGCGAAGCTCTCGCGGGTATCCTGCTCTATTGCCTCGAGTGCGAGTTGTGTCCCGCCGAAATCGTCCCGGAGTGTAAACATAGCCTCGCCGTCAAATGCGAGGTAATACGTCGCGTCCGCGAGCGTCACTTTTGCCGTTTTCATGCCTTTACCCTCCAATTACCAAAGCGGCGAGCCGTTCTCGCTCGCCTCCCGTCCGTGCTGATATTAGCCTCCCACTTTGCCGAGCTTGGTATCGCACCACGCGATACACTCGCTTTCCGTCGTGAACTCTTTCGTGATGCGCCATGCGCCAGAGTTGCAACGGAACACGGTAAAGGTCGTCGCGCTCGTGCCGAACGTGATAGAGGAGCCCTTTGTCGCCGCGCTGTCGTTGCCGAGAATAGCCTTGACAAGCGGATGAAACACGCCCTTGAAATAGCGGACTCCGCCGCGAATAATGACCTTGTAATAGCAAAGGCCACCGCGAGGAGCTACGTCTCCGTCGGAGTCCGTGACCTCGCTCGACTGCGTATCCTTGGTCGCGCCGTGAATAGCGGCGTGTACCTCGTCCGTCTTGTCGTCCGTTTCCAGCGCAAGAGAGCCGGAGGCGAACATATCGACCTTTTCGGCGAGCGCGTCGTCGGCGTAGAGCTCGCCGGAGGCGTTCGTAACGGTGAGGTCGGCCTTAACGAGCTTACCCACGGTTACGACTTTCTCGTAGTCGTAGGTCGGGAGCGCATTGTCCGGCGTGGTTTTCGTCGGGGCGAAGATAGGTCGCTTTGCGCCAAACTGTGCCATAATAAAACCTCCTAAAAGTTTTTCGATTTGAGAAAGCCGTCGTACACCCGAGCCGCCGCGTCGGTTGCCGGGTCTGCCGCTTTCTCGTTTGCTGTTTGGATGAATGGGCGGGCGGGCTGTCCCTGTTTACCGAACTCGTCCACAAAAGCGACCTCGGCGGCGCGGCGCTTGTTGCCGTGTCGCCGAGTGCCTTTCGGGTAAACGTAGATAGCTCGTCCGTCCGATGTTTTCTTGAGCTTTTTGTCGTAGGAAATGCTTTGCGCCGTCTCGCCGGTGCTGTACTTGCCCGAGAGCATAGCGCGCGCCTCGGCCTCCTGCGCCGGGGCGATAACTTCCGCCTCCGCGACGAGCATTTCGAGCACTACCTCGTCGGGGATTTCTGCGATAGCGTCAAAACCGCCGATAAGCTCCTCGAGCCCGCTCGTGGATAGATTAGCCATCGTCAACGCCTCCCGCGATTTCGCACTCAAAGGCGTAATGCTGTCCGTTTTTATCGGAGGCCGGAGTCACCGTCGGGCGGGTAAAGCCCGCCGCCACGAGCCGCCGAGAGATTTCCCGCCGGTATGTGCGGGTATTCTTCTCGAGCGGCGCGTATAGGTGGACTTGCACGAGATAGCGGTAATGTGCCGCGTCGTCGTCTGCGAAGTCCGCCGGGAGTTCGGTATAGTTGAAAACGATATACTCGGTCGCCGCTCCCTTATACACGCTGTCAGCGGTAGGGAGGAGACTATCGAGCGTACCCACTAAAAGAGCGTTTACGTTCATTCGCTCGCCTCCCTAAACTCGGAGCAATTAAGCTCGTAGTATTCCCGCGCCTCCGTGTATGCGCGCTCGACCTTGTACTCTTTGCCCTCATAGGAGAGCCGCTCTTGACCGTCATAGTCAGCGGCGCGGAGCTTTACCGTCAGCGCGAGCGAGATACCCGCTTGTCTGGCGGCGTAGAACTCGCTCCGCTTGGTAGAGGACACGTCGGCGAAAACGGTCGTCTCCGTGATTGTCTCTTTCGGAAAACCGTCCGCGTCGCGCCCCTCCGTAACGGCTTTGAGCGTCACAACGTCGCGCCAGTACATGAGCTATCCCCCCTCCGCCGCGATATAGGAGTCCGATAGCGAGAGGCCGTTTCTCTGCTCTTTATACGAGGCGCGGAGCCTGTCCGCGTCCTCGTTGTCGAGCCCAAACTCCGCCTTGACGTAGGTCGTCACCGCCTTTTTGATAAGCGGGTCGGTTTCGTCGTTCGCTTTTGCCTCAAGAACGCCGCCGAGCACAAGGTCGGCTCGAGCGGCGTTAATGAGGTCGGTCAATTCCCCGTCGTGGACGGTGGAGGAAAGTCTCACGCTATGGCGGACGGAGGCGAGATATTCGTCACCGACTGCCATACTCGAGCCCTCCTATTAAGCCGCCGCCTTTGCGAGATGCACGAAAGCACCGAAGCCCGCGACCGGCTTGGAGTCGAACACGCAAGCGCCGAGATAGTCGATGCTGTTCGTAGCAAGGCCGGAGTGCTCGGAGCGGACGACGGTAATATCCTGCGAATAGTTGCCGATGATATAGGAGAAGTCGCCGAGATACGCCTCATGTGCGGCGAGAGAGCCGGTAAAGTAGACCTCCGCGCCCATGATGTAATACTTGCCGTTTGCGAACTCGATAACGTTGTTCTTGCTCTTGTTCATCAGCGGGAAGAAATCGGAGAAGAACGTCGCCTTGTTCATGCACCAAACGGCGTTACGCTCGTAACCGTCGCCGAGCAAGCCGTAGAGCGCGATAACGTTCTCCTCGGTGAGAGAGGCCGTCTTACCTACGGTAATCTGGTCGGTGCCGTCGGCGTACGCGCCGCTCGCGCCCTTACCGGCAGTCTTAACGCCGCCGGGCTGATTTGTACCCGTGCCGGTGAAAATGTACTTTTCAATGCGGCGGGCGACGGCCTCGGCGATAACCTCGACGATATAGCTCTCGAACGCGGAAAGCGCCATCTCGGAGCAAGCGCGGGAGGCTTTGACGAGCTTCACGATTTCGTAGCCGGTCAGAGAGACGGAGCCGAGGGAGTCGCTCGCGGCGGTAATGGCGGCGTTTTCGGTGTGGAGCGCGGCCTCGTCGTTCGTACCCTCGATAGCGAACTTGAAATTGCCGGGGACGTGGAAAATCTTGCATCTCTGCAAAATCGGCGCGACCTCGTACATTTTCTTGATAATCTGATTTGCGGTCGTCTCCGGGATAATGGGGAGGCCGGAGTTTGCCGCCGTGGAGTATGCGCGCTTTTCGTCGTCGGTCAGCGGCTTACCCTGCAAGGTCTTGAGCCATGCGGAGCGATAGAGCTTTTCGGTGCTCTCCGGCGCGGGCTGATTTGCGGAGCGAGCGACGGGATTAGAGAGGCCAGCGGGAGAGGCCGGAGCCGCGCCGCCGTTGAGCATACGCTCGATAGCCTGTCTCTTTTCGAGCTTCTCGTCCTCCTCGTTGAGCTCGCGGAGCTCTTTCTCGAGGTCGTCCATGTTGAGTTTGTTCTCGCTGTCGCCCTCAATGAGCTTACGGATTTCAGCTTTGCGGGCGGCGATTTCTGCGCGTCTCTTTTCGATGTTCATAATTTACCTCCAAAAAATGATAGTTGTTGTGTGGTTGGTTAGTATGTCAAAGCTACGAGTTTCTTCCGCCTCCGGGCTTGCTCCAAAGCCGCAAGCTCCCTCGAGTGCTCCTCCTCGAAAAAGCTCCGAGCCGAAATAGACGTGTCATTATAGGCGGGAATGTCCACCGCCGACACGTCGTATAGCTTTTTGACCTTTGTGATAGTGCGGGTATGGGTAACGGAGTCATAGGATGCCTCGCGCACCGTGAAAGAAAAGGACATTTTATCGACGTACCCGCCGTCGATTTCCTCGTAAAGCTCGCGCCCGGCAGTTGTTCCGCCGAGGTCTGCGTCGATGTTTACGCCGCGCTCGTCGATGTTGAGCGCGAGCGTTTTGTTTCGGAGGCGAGCGACGACCTTTCCGCCGTGGTTGTAGTTGAAAATCACGTCGGACATATCGCACTCGTCGAAAGCGTGACGGTCGATAATTTCCTTGTATTCCACGCCGTCGCACTCCCATAGCACCGTAGGCGAATTGAATACGATAGCCGTACCGCGTACCCGATACTCTTTCGAGCCCTCGTCCCTCGGAACGAGGCTAAAGTCCTGCAAAGCGCGATACTCGCGCCCCTGTTTGATAGCCATAGCCTAACCCTCCTCTTTCCCGCCGGTTGGCTCCCCGGGCGGCGTAGTGTCGTCCGGCGGCGTATTTCCGCCGGTCTGGTATTTGTCTGCGAGCTTTGCGTTTACCATGTTCAGCGTTTGGACGCGGCGCGCGCCCTCCTCGCCGCCGATGGTCGGCATATCGAACATAGTCAAGATTTGGTCGAGCGTCGCCGCGCCGATTTCCGTCAAGAACTTTGCCGCCGTGACCTTTTCCGGGAGCGTCGCAAACTGGACGGAGTTCGCGGAAAAGACGATACGGTTTCCGTACCCGAACTCCCGCTCGGTAAAGAGCACATTCGAGAACGCTTGCGAGAGGCGGCGGAAAAACGGGGCGATTTCGCCGCTATAAAAAGCCTGTTCCTGTTGTGGAGTCGCGGTATTCTCGACGATTTCTTTCGACACGCCGAGATAGTCGTAAATCTCCTCTTTGACGTATGCGAGTTGTGTCGCCGGGATAGGAGTCGTCTTGTCTGTGATAGGCGTATAGTCGTATTTCGCGTCCGTGACGATAACGCCCGCTCCGTTGTTCTCCATACGGAGGTTGTCCCGGATAAAGTCGTCTCTGCGGCGGTTTAAGTCCTCCGTCTTGACGGCGTTCGAGACTTTCAAAATACCCCGGATAACCGCGACGAGCTCGGCAAACTTGCTCATACTCTGATTGAGCGTATTCGCTGTCTTGAGTGCGGTATCGAGCGGCTTGTTTCCGTCGCCGAAAATATCGTGCTCGAGGAAATGCCGCCGGACGTGGATAATTCGGGAATATTCGCAAATGTACGTTGCACCCGTCGCAAAGGTAAACCGGCAATAGAGCGTACCCATGTACTCGAGGAGCTCGAAATACTGTGCGTTGATAGGGTAGACCGCTGTCAAACGGCCTGTTTCATCGAAAACCGGGTACGCTATCGCGTTGTTATATACCTTGTACTGCGCGGCGAGCTTGTAATAGAAGTCCGCCGCCGTCATGTACGGATTAGGCCGGAACTGCAAAATGCGGTCGATATAGTCGTTTACCGCGACCGTCGTCTCTGCCGACTGCCGGACGTGGCGCGGCTGTGCGGTCGAGGCTCGGCGGGCGAAAGCGTCCACGGCGGAGCGTACCGTGTTAATATCCCACATATTCCCGGAATACGGTACGAAAGTAGACTCCCACGAGCTCAAGAGCTTGTATGCGTGGAAATCTTTATTTTTCTCGCTCTTGCCCCCGAAAATAGATTGAAAGAGTCCTCTCTTTGCCATTTTTTCACCCCACTAAATACATATAGTCCTCGTAATCCCGCACATAGATAACCCACGCATTGAGGAGGGATACCATGCCGTCGATACGGCGCTTTTCGGAAATCTTGACGGGCTGAATGTTGTTCACGCCGCTTTTTTTAACGCCTGTGTTCGTCAAGCACCAAAGCAAAACGGGATTTTTGTTGTAATTGACTTTCTTATCGGCGAGCGCCGCGCCGAGTTCCCTCATAGGTTGCGACCATGTAAAAGGCCCCTGTGCAACGGCGCACATTTCAAAGCCGTTCGCTTTCATTTCGTCCACCCAATAACCGGCGAGAGCGCGGTCGTAGCCGATTTTGAAAGCGTCTATCTTGAGCTCGTCCCGCATTTGGCAGTACCACGCCGTCACCGCCGAATAATCGACGCGAGTACCCTCGCATATCGTGACGAGCCCCCGCTCCGCCCAAATCTTATAGGGCGCTTCTTGCGTGTTGTGTTCGTCGAGCTGGTCGATTTTCTTTTGAGGGAGGAAATAATGCTGAAAAACGTACACGATTTCATCGTCGGACGAGCGCCGGATAATCAGCGTCGCGCACGTTAGGTCGGTCGTCGCGGAGAGGTCGCACCCGCCGATAGCGTAGGTGTTATAGACCTCCTCGGGCTTGAATGTAGCCTCGTTTACTGCGTCCTCATAGGAGAGCCACGAGGCCGCGCCGGTCGCCTTTACGTTAAAGTCCTTGCAGAGAACGCCGGGCAAGTCCTCGGGATTTTTCTTTGCTCGCTCTACGAAGTCGGCGAGCGTGGTATATTGCTTTATCGTCCCGAGGCCGGGATTTGCCTTTATCCACGCCGTCGGGTCTGTCCACTCCTCGCGCTTGTCCAGCTCGTAGAGGACGGGGAGGAAACGCTCGTCGGGGGTCTGCCCGTCGGCGACCTCGCAAGCGTAGCCGTAAAGGTTATCGAAAACGGACTCGCGCACCGTGCCGGACGTGGTAATCATAATCACGAGCGGCTGTCGGCGGCTCGAGGTCGATTGCTTCATAACCTCGTAGAGATTGCGGTCGCGTATCGCGTGGAGCTCGTCGATAATGACGGCGTGAGAATTGAGGCCGTCGAGGGTGTTCGAGTCCGAAGCCAGCGCCTCAAACTTGGAGGCCGTCGCCGGAAAGTAAATGTCGTTGCGGCGCTTTTTGAGAATGGCGGAGAGCTCGGGGCTCTGCTTCACCATGTTTACGGCCTCTGTGAGCGTCTTTTTCGCTTGGTCTTTCTTGGTCGCTACGGAGTAAATCTCCGCCGCGCCCTCGTAGTCGGCGACGAGCATATAGAGCGCGAGCGCCGCGAGGAGCGTACTCTTGCCGTTCTTTCGACCAACAAGAAAGAGTGTCTCTCGAAAGCGCCGGTATCCCGTCGCCCTCTCGAGCCACCCGAAAAGGAGTTGTATAAATGCTTTTTGGAAAAGCTCGAGCGTCAGAGACTCGCCGAGCGTTCCTTGAGACTGCTTGCAAAACCGCTCGACGAAGATAATCGGCCTTTCGCCGACGGCCTCGTCGAAGTAATACGGCGAGCTCTCGTCCGCCGCGTCCATTTCTGCCACGAGGCGACCGTAAACGGCCTTTACCCGTCGGCTCGTGACGATTTCGCCGGAGGAAATCCGCTCCCAATATTCCCGGACGTAGTTCACTACTTGCCCGACCGGGCGGCGGGCTTTGTGATAAAGCTCATAAGCTCGTCACCCGCCGATTTCTTTTCTTTCTCCGGGAGCAACGCGACGAGCTGATTTGTGAGAGCGGAAAAGGATTTTATCGTCGTGTTGTAGGCACGGAGAGCCGGGGACTCCCGGCGGAGCTTTTGCGCCCCCTGTACGAAATCCTCTATCAAGTCGCCGTTGTTGATTTCGTCGGCGAGGCGTTCCAGCGTGACGGAGGTCACGGCAAATTGATTGATAAGCCCCTCGGCAAACTGCCGCTTTTCGGGAGGCATTTC
>ERZ1107006.1232-NODE-1232-length-22629-cov-3.799415_pt1 | contig 22629 bp, 19 predicted proteins | sample MGYA00403696_ERZ1107006 | MGnify/ENA primary metagenome ERZ1107006 (study PRJEB35170, sample SAMEA104062441) | human gut metagenome | biome: human gut; feature: human-associated habitat; material: faeces | place: Denmark | collected 2012-08-13 ...
CATGCTGAAACGAATCCTGTCTGTCCTGCTCTGCGCGGCGCTGCTGCTTGGCGGCACGGCGCTTGCTGCCAAAGAGGATGACTATACGCTCCCGGAACTGCTCTACCAGCAGTTTGCTGTGCAGGATTACCCCATTCGAGGCTCGGTTGCGGTCACGGCGTCCGGCACGGCGTCGTGGCTGGATTTCCTGCTGCCGTTGACGGCTTCGACGCTGCATGTGCGCCTGCTGAACCTGGAGGACGATTTCCAGTATCAAGTGTTTTCGCAGGATGACAGCGGCAGCCAGCAAGGCTTGACGCAGCTGTACCGCGTGGGCGACACGCTCTACCTGCGCACGGATGTGCTGCCGGATGTGCTGCTGTCCATGCCGCTGGCGGAATCGGGAAAGAGCAATCCATCGTTCTACTCTGTGCTGGCGGAGATGATGGCGCAGCCTGACATTCTCTGGGAAAGCATGTGGCAGCCGGCGCTGGAGGAATATCTGAACGAACTGGAGCTGTGGCTGGCGGATTACGCCGCGGAACCTGACACGATGACTGAAAACGGCGAGCTTGTCATGCGCGTCAGCTATGTGATTCCAGCGGACGACGTGAAAGAGCAAACGAAGCTGATGTGGAAGCAAGCGCTCTATGACGAGACGCTGCTGACGCTTTTGCGCCCGATGATGACGGAGGAGCAGCAGGCGGCCTACCTCAATCCCGCGCTGGGCTACTTCTACGATGCCTGCATTGACGCCCTGCCGCTGTCGGGTGATTTGCGCCTGTCACGCAAGTTCTCCGCGCGTGGCGATACGCTGTCCGTGGCGGTGGCGCTGCCCCTGCCGCAGAATGCGTGGGGCTACACGACGCTGACCTTCCGGCAGGAGGGCAGCACGACTGCGCTTGTGCTGAACAGCGCGACGCAGACGCTGACATTCAGCATGGCGTCGGCGGACGGCAACCAGAACGCAATTACGGGCAGCATCAGCAGTGTACCCGCCGCGTTCGTAACGGACGCAAAGACGCTGCAGGCGAAATTTGCCCTGACCAGCCAGCATTCCGAAACGCAGGACAGCGACGGCACACGCCATGATGACAGCGCGTGGACGTTGACCATCGAGCCGGACACCGACGGCGCGGAAGCTGCGGATTTGGTGACGTTTGAGCCGATTACGGCGGAGCTTTCCCTCCAATACAGCACCGAAAGCAGAGAAGGCGCGCCGATTCAGCTGCGCGTGATTGCCGGGCTGCACATGGCGGAAGCGGACGTCGGCGTGAAGATGGCACTGCGCACAACGAGCCGCTGGAACGCGCTGACCCTGCCGACGCAGGGCGCGGAGGACGTGACGCGCATGGATACCATGCGCGCTGTGCAGCTGCTGACGACGGCATCGGACAACCTGACGCGGCTGATTGCAGGCGGCAGTGCGCCGGCAGCTACGACCGCGCCGGAATTGCCCACACCCGAACCGAACACGACACCCGTCCCATCGCTGACGGGAGAATAATCAGCAAAATCGCCGCAGTGCATCACAAACTGCGGCGATTTTTGTCGGAAAAGGAGAAATGCTCATGCGGAATGCGCGCGCACTTCAGCGGATTGCCATCATCCTCGCGGTTTTGTTTGCGCTGTCGCTGCTGCCGGTGATGGCGGTCGCGTTCTACAATCACCCGCGCGCGGACGACTACACCTACGGCGCGGTGCTGCGCAAGGTCATTGACGCAGGACAGGGGCTGCCGGAGGCTGTCGCAGCTATTGCCGCCTACGTCCGGAGCACCTACGCGCGCTGGCAGGGGTCGTTCAGCGCGGTGGTGCTGTTCACGCTTCAGCCGGGCGTGTTTTCCGAAAATGGCTATTGGCTGACGACCGCCCTGACGCTCCTGCCGCTGCTGCTTGGCACGGGGATGCTCCTGCGTCAGCTGGGGAAGATGCTCCATGCGCCGCGCGCAACGGTTGTGCTGATTTTCTTGGCGCTCATGACGCTGAGCATCCAGCTTGTGCCGGATTTGAACCAGACGTTCTACTGGTTCAACGGCGGATGCTACTACACACTCTATTACGCGCTTTCGCTGATGCTGCTGACGGGCACCCTGCGGATTTGCACCGACGGAAAGTGCCGCGCCGGGCGGACTGCATTGTGCATGTTGCTTGCGTTCTTTATCGGCGGCGGCAACTACACGACCATCCTCGTTACGCTGATTCTGCTGATGCTCCTGCTTCTTGCGCTGCTTGTGCGGAAAAACCCCGCTTGGCGGCAGATATTGCTCGTCATGGCCGCGCTGCTGACTGCGTTCGCTATCAACGCCGCCGCACCCGGCAACCGCGTCCGTGCAGCGACCATCCCGCGCTCGATGGATGCAATCCCTGCGATTCTCTACTCCTTCGACCGGGCGTGGGTGCGCGTGTCGGGCTGGTTTGGCTGGCCGCAGGGAATTGCCATTGCGCTTTTTGCCCTGCTGATGTGGGATTTTGTCGGGCAGTGCGGGCTGAAATTCCGCTTTCCACTGCTGAAAAGCGCGCTGGCGTATGCCATCTTTTCAGCGCAAATGACGCCGTCGCTTTTTGCAATGGCGAATGTCGGGCCGGGGCGGCAAATCGACATCTACTACTATGCGTATGGCTGGCTGCTGCTTTGCTGGACGTTCCTCTGGGTCGGCTGGCTGCGGAACAGCCGCATCGGCACGAAAATCGACGCGGCGCTTTCGTACCTGACGCGTCATTCCGCCGCAATCGCCGCCGCTCTGTCGCTTGCGCTGGTGCTGACGCTGCCGTCCGCGCATCCGACATCGGGGGCAGTACCGACGAGCGTTGCAGCGGCGAAAGCGCTCATCAGCGGCGAGGCGCAGACGTATCATCAGCAGTACACCGAAATCCTCCAAACGCTGCGTCAGCCCGGCGAGATTTGCGAAATCCCGGATGTTGTGGTCTGTCCGGCGTTCCTGAACCCGCTGGGGCTGGCGGACGAGGGGCAGTCGGGCTACTGGGTGAATCAGGCGCTGGCAAACTATTTCGGGCATCAGCAGGTCATCCGCATTGAACAAACGCCATAAAGAAAGGGGACTGCCCGCGATGGACAGCCCCCATTTTTATGCCTGTGGGAAAATGCGTTTGTTGACGAAGAAAAACACCACCGCGGAAATTGTGCCGTTGAAGAAGAGCGTGCCGAGCGTGTACACCCAATCCGGCACGAACTTCGCCGCCACCGCGACCCAGATGCAGTTGATGGAGTTGACGATGCAGGTGATGATGCAGAAGGCCAGCACATACCAGCCGATCTGCTTGGCCAGGTTGCCCTTGCTGCGGAACACAAAGCTGCGCTGGATGGGGAAGTTGATGCACTCGCCAATGACCATGGCGATCATATAAGCGCAGAAGTAGGGCAGGCCGCCGTGGGCGGCGTCGTAGCCCAGGATATTCCACTTGAAGGTCTCCCCAAACAGGGTAATGTCGATGCCGGGCCAGCCAAAGTCCACCACCGGCAGACTGGCAAAGGCCTTTGGCAAAAACTGCAGCAGCAGGTATTTGAACACGGTGATGAGGTTGGACACGATGACAAAGAGGCCGCCCTCACGCACCCACTTGGCAGCGGCCGGGTGCTTGGCCGCAAAGTTATTCCAGAAGTTCATAGGTTGGCTCCTCTCAGCTGTTTTTCAGGCGTTCTTCCATACGGCTGTTCAGCACCACATTCTTCAGAGCCTCCCAGATCACCCGGAGAATGCCGATGATCCAGAAGCCCTTCAGCTCCATGACGATGCCGTCCACCATGCCCATGCTGATGGCACCATTGGTCATTTTAGCCAAAGCACGCAGGGGCATATTGTACTGGAACAGGATGTTCAGGTCCGGTTTTCCTTTTTTGATGCTGCGGTTCAGCAGGGCACCCAGCACAGCGGCAGCGATCCAGCCCAGGGGGCTGCGGCCATGGCCCATCTCGCCCAGGGTCATATTCCGGTCGATGCGGACCTTGCCTTCCGGCAGGGGACGGCCCAGCAGGGCCTCGTACTCTGCATCCGGCACCTGGGCCACCTCCCCGGTCTTGTAGTGGGGCAGGGCCAGCCCGGCGTAGGGGTCCGGGGCGTTGGTGCCCTCCACCGTCACCACGGCGGTAAGCCGGATGTCGGCACTGGAGGCACCTACCAGCAGCTGGTAGCTGCCCCCTTCCACCTCCCACCCATCAGTCTTGACGTTCCAGTAGCGGAAGGCCTTGTCGTCCAGAGGGATGGTAATGGTCTTGCTTTCCCCGGCAGCCAGCTCCACCTTGGCAAAGCCCTTCAGCTCCTTGGCAGGGCGGAAGATCTTTGCGTCAGGCTTTGCCACATACAGCTGCACCACCTCGGCACCGGCACAGCTGCCGGTGTTGGTCACCGTCAGGGTAACGCCCTGGGCGTCGGCCTGCAGGTCCCTGTAGGCAAAGCTGGTGTAGCTGAGGCCGTAGCCAAAGGGGAAGGCCGTGGGCACCCCGGCGGTGTCGTAGTAGCGGTAGCCCACATACAGGCTCTCCCGGTATTCCACGGTGCGGCCCTGGCCCCCAAAGTTTTCCCGGGCCGGGGTGTCGGCGTAGCGGCAGGCCCAGGTCTCGGCCAGCTTGCCGCTGGGGTTCTGGGCTCCGGTCAGCACCTCCACCAGGGCACCGGCACCGGCCTGGCCACCCAGGCAGCCGTAGACCAGGGCCTTGCAGTCCTTGATCCACTGGCTTTCCAGGGAGGAGCCGGCACTCAGCAGCACCACCACGTTGGGGTTCACAGCAGCCACGGCGGCCAGCAGGTCCAGCTGGTTCTGGGCCAGCTGCATATCCGCCCGGTCGATGCCCTCGCTCTCCTTGATCTCGTCCAGGCCCATGCACAGCAGCACTACCTTGGCGTTCTTGGCCAGCAGCACAGCCTGGTCCTGCAGGGCCTGGTCGGCCTTGCCCTGGCGGTCAAAGCCCTGGGCGTAGCCCACGCTGTTGAGGCCGCTTTCTGCCAGGCAGTCCAGGAAGGAATCCACCTGGATGGAGTTGACGGCACTGGAACCGGCACCCTGGTACCGGGGGGTCTTGGCAAAGTCGCCGATGACCGCCACCGTCTCCCCCTTGGCCAGGGGCAGCAGGCTGTCCTGGTTCTTCAGCAGCACGATGCTCTGGGCAGCGGCCTGCCGGGCCAGGGCGTGGTGGGCGGCAGCGTCGAACTTGCTGGGGGCAGCGTCCACCGCTGCCTTGGTGGTGAACACCAGTTCCAGCAGCTCCTCCAGCCGGGCGTCCACATCGGCCTCGGTGATCTTGCCGGTCTTCACAGCCTTTACCAGCTCCCGGATGGAGTCGTCACCGGGGCAGGGCATTTCCAGGGTGGAGCCGTTCTTGACCCCCAGAGCGTGGTCGTTGGAGCCGCCCCAGTCGGTGACCACAGCCCCCTCAAAGCCCCAGTCCTTCCGCAGGATATCCTGCAGCAGGTGGGCGTTCTCGTTGGCGTAGGTGCCGTTGACCAGGTTGTAGGCCGACATGATGGTCTTGGGCTTAGCCTCTTTGACCACCATCTCAAAGCCCGTCAGGTAGATCTCCCGGAGGGTGCGCTCGTCCAGGATGGAATCCGAGGCCATGCGCCGCAGCTCCTGGCTGTTGGCCGCAAAGTGCTTGGGGCAGGCGGAAATGCCGTTTTCCTGGATGCCCCGGACGTAGGCAGCGGCCATTTTGCCGGCCAGATAGGGGTCCTCAGAGAAATACTCAAAGTTCCGGCCGCACAGGGGGCTGCGCTTGATGTTCAGGCCGGGGCCCAGCAGCACCGATACCCCCTGGGCAGCAGCTTCTTCGCCCATGGCCCGGCCCACAGCCTGGCCCAGGGCAGGGTCCCAGCTGTTGGCCACGGTGGCCGAGGTGGGGAAGCAGGTGGCCGGCACACTGGGGTTCAGGCCCAGATGGTCGGCAGCACCGGCCTGCTTGCGCACGCCGTTGGGGCCGTCGGACAGGGTAATGGCCGGGATGCCCTTGCCCGGCAGCGCCCGGGTGGTGAACACCGTGCCGCCCGAGAGCAGGGCGCATTTTTGTTCCAAATCCAAGCTGTTGATGATATCTGTATGTTTCATGGATCGCTCCTGATAAAAAGAAGGGGCGACGGATGCTTTGCCCGCCGCCCCTTCCGTTTTTTGTATTACTCAGACGGTTTTGATGTCGTCCTCTTTCTTTTTCCGGAAGCGGAAGATGGTCAGGATGACCAGGACTGCGATCAGACCGCCGCAGACGCCATCCACAGCGTAGATGACCTTCTGGTAAGGCTCGACCTTTGCCAGATAACGGCTGCCCGGCATACCGCCGTTCATTGCCTTGGAGTTTGCAATGGTGTACAGGATGTTGTGAACTGCCTCACGGCCATAGTGATAATCCGAAACATCATCCTTGTTGAAGGTATAACGTGCGCCGGTGGGCAGGTTGGTCAGCTTGCCGTCTGCACCGGCCTGGATCATCTGGCCAGCGTCCATAAAGACACCGGTGTTTGCGTTGTCGGTGATGATAAAGCCGTGGAAGCCCCACTCGTTGCGCAGCAGGCCGGTGATCATGTTGTAGTTGCCGCCGGCCCAGGTATAGCCAACGCGGTTGAAGGAGGTCATGATGCCGGTGACGGACGGGATCTCGGTGGTGGCATTGCTGTAAGTGCCGTCGCCGTTGTCCTTTGCATAGTTCATCTCGGCCTTATCAGACTTGACGCACATCTCAAAGGGCTTGAGGTAGATCTCGCGGGCCGCCTGCTCGTTCAGGAAGGTCGCAATGCTGTACTGGCCTTCACGGTCGCCGCGGTGGTTCTCCTGATCGTTGATGGCGTAGTGCTTGACAAAGACATACATACCGCGGGAGATGACGCCCTCACACTCGAGGGAAGCAATGTGACCGCCGATGAACGGATCCTCGGAGTAATACTCGCTGTTGCGGCCGGAGAATGCAGTGCGGTGCATGTTGACTGCCGGTGCATACCAGCCATCGACATCCAGATAGTAGGACTCGTCGCCAATGTTCTCGCCGTAGTGAGTGGCCAGATCATCGTTGTAGGTCTGGGCCAGAACGATGACGCCGCAGTGGGCGATGTTCCTGCTGAAAACAAAGTTGCCGCTTGCATCAAAACCATAGTTCACCAGACCGGTTGCCGCGTCACGGTCTGTTGCAGCAGGCTTGTCCACGGACTTGATGGCTGCCGTACCATAGCCGGACTGGGTGATCAGGGTCTGGTAATCGCTGGGGGTCAGCTGGTCGAGCAGGTCGTTCCACTTGGGGTCGTTGTAATCCAGACCACGCATATCGATCAGGCCGAGGCCGTTGTCCTTGCCGTAGACAAGCTCATCGGTCAGGGTAGAAGGATCGGTGGGGTTCAGGGAATCGAAGGAATCCAGCTTTGCCAGATCCTCGCTGCTGATGGTCTTATAGTAAGTATAGGAAGCGGGGTTGCCGTTTGCATCGGTGCCGTTGATGGGGTTGCCCCAAGTGCTGATCTGGTCGCTGACCTCGCCGTCAACAGTCGGCCAGGTGCCAGTCCAGTCGTTGCGGGACAGATACTGGAAGCCGCCGTTTGCCTGATCCAGCTGGTTGGTGACCTCCACGCCGGTGGTGGTGTCGTTCTTATAGGTCGTGGTATCCACGGTGCCGTTGGCCGGGGTATAGGTTGCAACAAAAGCAGTGTCGCCGTCGGCGGTCATGCCGTCTGCCACGGTCTTGCCCTTGGCAGAGAGGATGTTGTTGACAGCATCGTGTGCATTCTTAGCTGCGGTGATGTAGTAGTCACCGGCATCCAGGATGTAGGTCTTGGCGTTGGTGTAGTCGTAGGACTTCAGCTGTTCCTGGTCGAAGGTGACCGTCACGGTCTCGCTTGCACCGGGAGCCAGCTCCGAGGTCTTGGCATAGCCCACCAGCTCCACAGCAGCCTTTTCCACCTTGTTTGCCTTGTCGTAATCGGTATAGGGGCTCTGTGCATAGACCTGTACGACATCCTTGCCGGCCACATCACCCGTATTGGTGACCTTGACAGTCACGGTGCAGGTATCACCATCCCAGCTGGTGTTGTAATCCGACCAGTCAAAGGTGGTGTAGGACAGGCCGTAGCCGAAGGGATACATCACAGCATCGTCGTAGTTGTAATCGCCCGCATTGCCCTGACCGAGGACTTTATCCTCGTAACGGGTCTCGTAGTAGCGGTAGCCAACATAGATGCCCTCTTTGTAGCTGACGTAGTTGTACTTGGTGAGGTTGCCATTCTCATCGTAGTAGGCAAAGTCGCCGAAGTTCTGCGCCGCCGGGCTGTTCATGGCATCCACTTCATAGGTATCCACGGTGCGGCCGGAAGGATTGACCTTGCCGGAGAAGATCTCAGCCAGAGAGCACAGGCCGTAGTCGCCCATGGCAGGAGCCGAGATGACCGTGTGGATGCTGGGATAATCCTCCACCCAGCTCAGATCAACCGCTGCACTGGAGTTGAGCAGCAGCACGACATCGTCAAAGTTGTCGTTCAGGTACTGGAGGATCTCCAGTTCCACGGAATCCGGCTCGAGGTAGGTCTTGGTCTTGTCCTCTTCCACATCGGTGTGGTTGTACATGGAGCGCGGCATATCGCGGCCTTCGCCCGCCACACGGCTGAACACAAAGACCGGCACCGTGCCCTGCATGGAATCGGTCAGGCCCGGCTCCGCCTGAATGACGGACAGCGGGCACTCGTTGATGGAGAAGTCCTCGTCATCACCGTAAGAGACCGAGCCGACACCCAGGCCGTAATCCTTGCCGTTGCCTTCGGAATAGAATTTCCAGAGGTCCTCGTTGACACCGAACCCGGCATCTTCAAAGGCCGTTTTCATATCGACTTTGTTGCCGCCGATGTAGCTGACAGCAGAATGGCTGACAAAGCTGAAGGTGGTATCCGTGCTGTACGGCATTCTGCCTTCATCGTTCTTCAGCAGGACGATGCCCTCTGCTGCGATCTGCTTGTTCAGGGCGATCTCGTCCTGTACCAGCGCTTCTTCCGTGTCAAAACCGGGCTTGCTGTACTCCATGTTGATGCCTTCGGTCTTGGCCTTGCTGTTGTCGATGCCGCCGCTCTTCAGCCCCAGGATGCTCTGCACACTGCTTGCGTTGGGCGGGATCAGCACGTTGGCCGCGACAATGCCACCGGCCAGCGCGATACACAATACACCGGAAACAGCGGTTTTGACGATCTTACCGACCATCTTGCCGCCTTTCTTTTTCTGTGCCATAACTCGATTTCTCCTTGTCTTTTTCCTACACCGGCCCGGGCCGGTGCCTGCTGTCCAGAACGCGTCCGTTCTTTCATTGGATGTATTGTAGCACGTCCGCCGCCCGGTGGGACGTTTTCTGCATAATCTGTTGCTTCTGAAGCACAATCTGCAAAAAGTTTCAGAAACGCCGCCCTTTTTATTGTGCTTATCCACAACTTAAAAAGCGGAATCTTGTGCATTCCGCCAAACAAAAAGCGGCAGGGGATACCTGCCGTAAAAAATCATTCGTTTTTGGGGAGTGGGAACAGGATGCGCAGGGTGCACCAGTTGTTTTCCCAGTGCAGCGTCATGCTGCCGCCGCGCTGCCCGACGGTGGTGCGGACGCTTTTCAGGTCGGTTCCCTGCGGCAGACCGTCCGCATCCAGCGCCGGGGCAGTCTCTGTATAGTGCTCGAACCGCAGCATGGCAAAACCGCCCTGACTGTACACCGCCACCTTGACCAGCCGCTTTTCGGGGTCCGGCTCGGCGCGCACGGCGGCAATGGCGTTGTCCAGCGCCACGCCCACGATGGTGCACAGCTCCCGGATGGTGAGAAAGCCCAGCATCCTGCCGTCCGCTACGCTGGTGATGGTGATATTCTCCTGCTGGCATTCCATGGTCTTGGCGGTGAGCAGGGTATCCAGCACCGGGTTGCCGGTCTTGTTCTCGGCCTCGTACTGGCGGATGTTCTGCTCCATGGCAGCAATGGCGGCGTTCTGCTTGGTCTGGTCCTGCTCCTCCCGGATGCGGGCAAGTTGGACTTTCAGTTCATGGTACCGCCGGTTGATGAGGTTGATGCCCTCCTTGCTGCGCTTGTACTGCTCGTACTGGCGGTGCAGCACCTCGTCCATGGCGGCAAGCTCGCTGTGCAAAGCGTTCTCCCGCAGCTGCTCGTGCTGCACGGTCAGGATCAGCACACCGGAAAAATCCACCAGTGTGCGGATGGAAAAGATGCTCATGTTGATATCGCTGCCCGGCAGAAAGCCCAGATTGCTCACCGCAAAGGCGGTCAGCGCCAGCATGACCGCCGTCAAGGCAGCGCTGCCGCCGATCTGTAAGTGCCCGGCGGGCTGGGGGCGGCGGTGCAGCCAATAGCACATTCCCCCAAACAGCGCCCCGTACACCAGCACCAGCAGCAACAGGGAAAGCGGCTCCCACGGGCTGCGGGTAGGCCAGAGGGCGCAGTGGAGCTGCCACTCCACGCTGGCGGCAAGCTCTGCCAGAATAAACGCCCGGGCGCAGTGATACCCGGCCTCCAGCAGGGTGATGCTCCAGGTGCCCCACAAATATAGGTAGGAGAGGCCAATGGCCGTGACCATGCAGGGGATCCAAAAAGGCCCCGGCACATTGTCTGTCAGCCCCAAAAAGACTGACAGCACCACCGCCCACACCAGGGTAATAGCCGCCGTGGCCCTCCGGGAGAACCGGGCCACCAGCCCCGGGGTAAACAACAGCACCGCCAGGCACTCGGCCAGGGCGGTGTACAGCCGGGGGATATCCGGCAGTGCCATCAGGACCCCTCCCCTCCAATGTAATCGGTAAGGGCCGCCAGAAAGCTCTTGCGCTTGGGGCGGCTCACCTGCAGCTCGTAGGGGCCCACCTCTACGGTGTTCTGTTGCACCCCACGGACCTGGACCAGGTTTACCAGATAACCGCTGTTGCACCGGGCAAAGGGGCAGGCAACCAGCTTTTCTTCAAAGGTCTTGAGCGCACCCGGGGCCGAAAAATCCCCCTCGTCAGTGTAAAAGTGGACCCGATGGCCCTCACTTTCCAGGTAGTAGATGCTGGCGGTATCCAGCCGCCGCAGGCCTCCCTCTACCGGGACGGTCAGGTAGTGCTTTGCCCGTTTTTCCAGCCGGGTCACCGCCTTCATCAGCTGCTGGGAAAAGGCAAAGTAGGGCACCGGCTTCAGTACATAATCCAAGGCCCCCACAGAGTAGCCCCGGATGGCATACTGGGCCATGTTGGTGATGAAGATCAGGATCACCTCTGCATCCATCTGCCGGATGCGCTCTGCCGTGGTCATGCCGTCCAGATGTTTCATCTCCACATCCAGAAAAATAATATCGTAGACCGCGCGGTAGTCGTCCAGAATGTCCACCCCGTCCGCAAAGAGCGTTACTTCAAATTCTGTCCCGTACTGCCGGGTATACCGCCGGACATACTCCTGCAATACCCCCTGTACCTCCGCGTCATCCTCTACGATCGCCACCCGGATCATGACCGCACCTCCCTTACCACACCTTTGTGGAATTATTACGGCTCCATTATAGCGCAATCACGGCGGGTTTGCCAAGTCCCTGCACCGTCTGTTTCTGAAATCGTGAAATAGCCCCCAAAAACGGATTTGAATCAGGAGATGACGAACTCTCAGCTTGTCGCACGCGTTTCCAGCAGGGTCTGGGGCAGGCACGCCCCAACAAGACCTCGTTTGCGAAGCAACGAACGCCCCAGCGGGGCGTTTGAGTGGCAGCCCGGTCTTGCGCAAGCAAGATGGAGGGGCTTTGCCCCGACAAGGGCTACTTCAAAACGTGGGCGCGTTGCAGAAGTGCAGTCCCGGAAGGGCACAACATTTTCAAGAATTGAAAATTTGCGGCCACGGGACGGTTCTTGCTCTGTCATTGCCATTGCAGCTGTAGTCATCTTGTGATACAATATCTCTGACAGGAGGTGTTTTTCCATGATGCAGACATTCGTCCGCCCATCCCGCGATCTGCGCAACCATTACGCTGAAATTTCAGAGATGCTCAAAGACCACGACCATGTGATCATCACAAATCATGGCCGTGGGGAATCCGTTCTCATCAACATTGAGGACTATGCCAAGTACGAGGAGTTCCTGCACCAGCGCTATGTTGCCGAGGCACTCACCAAGGCAAAACAGCAGGCGGCTGACCCCAGCACGCAGTGGGCAGACCACGAAAGTGTATGGGAGACGCTCCATGAACAGTATGACGTATAAAATCAAATATCTGCCCCTTGCCGTGCAGGACCTGAACGATATCGCCCGGTATCTTTCGGGGATTTTATCCCAAAACCGCCAGCCGGGTGCTGAAAGAGATGCGGGATAAAATCACAAAACTGGGCGATAACCCGAAGATGTGTGAAATCTATCCTCTTGACCCGGTATATCGCCAAATGGTCGTTGAGCAGTATCTTGTATTTTATCAGGTCAACGACTATGCCAGAACCGTGGAGATTCACCGTATTCTCCGTGGTTCGTGGAATCTGCCACAGTATCTGGAATAAACGGTTCGGGTTCGAGTGCTGTGGACAATGCTCCACCATGCATAAGCCACTAACAGAAGTTAGTGGCTTTTCTTTTTGTGTTATACGCGGACTTATGTTGGTGTATGGAGAATTAGGGACTCGAACAGCACGGCCGCGCCGCAGGCGGGGCAGCAAACACCCCGGTGGGGTGTTTGCTAGTGCGCGGGTTCCAGCGGTCAGGAATGTCTACCGGGGATGATGCTCAAAAGTCCAGCTGGTCAGAGAATGGTTTGAAATCTTTAAGCCCCTTTTCAGTCGTTTGTAGCAAGTTTGTAGCAGATCTGTAGCAAAATTCGGAGAGGAACGGCAAAATGACCTCAGAAACCCGATTTTTGGATATAAAATTTTATCCTTGAATTTTGTGCAGAATGACGGTGGTGCTTTTCATTCGGATTCTGATGCCGTACAATAAAGGAAAAGATCATGGATGAAAGGAGAAATCGCTGTGCGCTACACCATCCGGCATTTTGATTTGCCACTGCTTACCTTTGAAGCAAACATGGACAGTGCAGATACTGACCTCCATATTATAAAGGTCTACGAAGAAAACCGTTCCTTTCTACCTTTGAACCTGACTGTATCAGAAGATGGTGTAGAACGCTGGCTGCGGCATCGCACAATTCCGAAGAACCGAGCGTATGTAGATGCTCTGCTCTCTAAGGTGGGGCTTTCTTTGAATCGTCCGCTGGGAATTATCACCGTCTGCAAAGGACTTTCACTCAATGATTGCTTTTGGGTAGATGCAGAGGGCTCCGGTGACACCTTTGAAAAAGTAAATCTTTACGATAACCGATTCAGTCAGGTGCTGGCAGCAATCGCCTTTACAGGATATGGCAGCAGCATACGAACTTCGCTTGCGTCCTGCCCGGAGTTCTCGACCAACGGGATGCTGCCAAAATGCTGGCGCAGACAAAACGGAAAAATCTATCTTTATAAAGGTGGCACGTCAGGGTTCAGTAATCTGGGATTTGAACCGTACTCGGAAATGTATGCTTATCAAGTTGCACAGGTGATGGGCGTGAATGCGATTCGCTACACCCTGACAAAAGATCTGAAAAAGACGCTTTGTTCCAAGTGTGAGCTGTTCACCAGCAAAGAGTATTCTTATATTCCCATCGGGCAGCTTGTGCCCAAAGGTGGAATAAAAGCAATTTTTGCGTATTATCAGACGTTAGGTCAGAACTTTGTGGATGCGCTGGAAGATATGCTGGTCTTTGATGCAATCATCTGCAATACAGACCGCCACTATGGAAACTTTGGTGTGCTGGTAGATAATAAGACCAACACGATTGCGGCACCCGCACCGCTGTTTGACCACGGAAACTCGCTGTTCAGTCTGGGCGGAACGGATCTTTGGGACAACCAGAAAGCATTTGATGAATATGCCCGCACACTGCTTCCGCTTGCATACGATGATTTCTTTGCAGCTGCAAAGAGTGCAATGAAACCTCGTCACCGTACAATGCTCCATAAGCTGCTGGATTTCCATTTTGACCGCAGAGCGACACGTTATAATCTGCCGCCAAATCGCTTGAAGATGATCGAAAAAGAGGTACAGCGCAGAGCAAGAGTGCTTTTAGGGTAAAAAGGAAATCGCCAAACGTGAGAGGTTTTTCTCTCATGCATTGGCGATTTTTTGTATATCTGAAGCCGTCACACCGTGCCAGTTCATCGTGCTGAGGGCATTGACATATTCCTGCGAGACTTCCTTGTTGGGAATCCTGAAAATATCATTGTATTCATTATACTCTAATCCATCAGGAAGCACAAGAACGGGTTGATCAAAGCGAAAAGAAAACATCTTGTGTTGTGCATAGCGTAATTCTCATATAAAGCTCTTGCATGCATACTCCTGCGGGAGTATAATTGGAGCAAGGAGGTGGTTCTGTGGAAAAAACAATTTATCACGGTTCGGATCATATGATTGAAAAGCCAAAGTTCAGCTATGGCAAGCCCTACAATGACTATGGCGTTGGCTTCTACTGCACCGAAAACCCGAACATGGCGAAAGAGTGGGGCGTAAGTATTGACCACAACGGTTATGCAAATGAGTATCAAATCGAATGTGACGGTTTGACGATTCTCGATTTGAATGCCCCGGAATATACAATGCTGCACTGGCTGACGATTCTGCTTGAAAACCGTGAGTTTGATGCGTCCACACCGCTGGCGGCGGAAGCTAAGGATTATCTCTTACAGAATTTTCATCTGGACTACAAAACGGCAGATGTCATTATCGGCTATCGTGCCGATGACAGCTACTTTTCCTTTGCCTCTGACTTTATCAACGGTGCAATCTCGTATCGCCAGTTGTGTAGCGCTATGCGCCTTGGCAAACTGGGTCAGCAATTTGTACTGAAAAGCCGAAAAGCCTTTGAGCAGCTGAAATTTATGGGCTATGATACAGCAGACGCCAAAGAATGGTATAAGAAGAAAGCGTTCCGTGACCAGGCCGCCCGCCGCCAATACTTTGATGTAGAGCGGAACCGCCGCCAAAGGGGCGATCTTTACATTACAACCATCCTTGACGAGGAGATGAAGCCCAGTGATCCACGCTTACGATAAAAATTATCTTACCGCTGCACAAAAATGTCTTGCGCGTATGCTGGACTACATGGTCAATGATTTACAGTATCCGCTGGAAACAGTATGGAACTGGTTTTTAATGAGCGAGATTTCCCATCGCTTTGAACTCGGTGATAGCACTATTTTGGCAGGCACTTCCGGTGTGGAACTTGCCCGCAGGGTACTGGAACAGGCGGGGGAGCCAGAACCCGTCCGCAAGGCATCCTATGCGTATGACCGCAGTCTCGAATACTGGACGGGCTGGGCTATCGCATATTATCAGTGGGATACCGGGCTGCGCTTCTCTGAAATTGAGCAGGCTGTGCCGATTTCCAAGGTGCGAATGCTGTATACGCCCTACCATGAAATGGACGTTCGCCAGTTTGCTGATAAGATGAACGAACTGTACCGCGCAGCAAAGCCGGAAACAAACCTAAAGAGCCTGCGCACACTGGCCGAAATGAGCCAGTCGGAACTGGCACGACAGGCAGAAATCCCCGTGCGCACCATCCAGCAATATGAGCAACGCCAGAAAGACATTAACAAGGAGCAAGGGGAAACCTTGCTGCGCTTGGCACGTGTCCTGCATTGCAGTATAGATGATCTGATGGAAAAAGTCCCACAGCAATAATATGAATAGAAGCGGAAGATTCTCATTTAAGACAGCGGGAATCTTCCGCTTCTATTTTGTCGGTTATCGCATCAGTAAGTATCAAGCATAATTTGCTGCCGCAGGTAAAGGTTTGACACTGCCGTGATGACCTCGCGGCTGCAACGGTACTCCCGCACTGCATGGGCGAAGTTGTCGCAGTTCAGGTCGTTGTCGTCATACAGCTTGTCCAGCACATCGTAGCCGTCCTTCAGGCGGCGGATGTCCATTTCGATGCACTTGATAATTTCCGCGCACGAGAGCGGTGTCTGCCGGGCAAGGCGGATGACTTTTTTCTCGCAGGCGCTACGGGCATCAACGTGGAACAGGCGGCGGGTGATTTTCCAAGAGATGCCCTCCAAAAACGTCAGTTTGAGGAACGACAGCACCCGCAGCGGCCATGCCGCACCGATGGGGATGATAAAGCGGCAGGAGAGCAAATCATATAGCGCATCATACTCGGTATCCCCGGTGCCAACCACAATGAGCCCGCGAACTAGCAGGCGCTGCACACAGTCCTGCCAGCTGCGGTGGATGGTGACATTGGAACTGCTCGCCATCTTCTCGTAGAAGCTGCTGATTTCCTCTTCCCGCAGGATGCGCCAGTTGAGGATGGACCAGAGCATAAACTCTTGCACATCGACCTCGTACTCTTTTTCGCAGACGATGATGACCGGGCGGGTGCCTTCTTCGGTGCAGCAGCGGATATAACGGCCATTGGCAGTGTAAAGCATTTTCATAAGGGAACCTCCAAATTTTAATTTTCGTGTAGAGATGAGAGAAAAGATTCATCGTTTCGCAATTTGTGGACAGCACGGCTGATCCACGCCGAAACGTGGTTGGGCGGGGCGCTCATGCGAGTAGCAACTGCGGTAAGCGGTATGCCGGAGACTTGCAACGCCAGCGCATGGACGCCCTTGCGGGTCACGCCACTGTATTGAGATTCTGCGGCGGCAAGCAGCAGGGGAGTCTCGCACTCAATATCGAAGGGAGCGCTATGTTGTACTTCTAATGCGGCAAGTGCAGTTGGCTTCATCTCTGCCAGAGAAATCATGCGGCATTGTTTTCCCGTAAGGTTGCGGCAGTAACTGACAAGACCATTCTGTACGACCTGCCGGGCATAGGATGCAAAGCTACCGCGCGCTGGGTCGAAGGTCAGTGCTGCATTGCAGAGCCAGACACAGCCCTCTTGATACAAGTCCTCATAGCCAAGACCAGCAACGCAGGGATTGACATTGATGTCGAACCGCAGGACGCGCTCTACGATGCTCAGATTTTCTTCTGCCAAACGCTGTTGGTCAGCTGTGAGCCTTTTCACGCATTTCATAACCGTCACCTCGCAGTCGCATTCTCGCAGATGCGGATGATTTGCTCACAGCGGTAGTCGCCGCACTTGGCAATATGTACCTGATCTCCGGGCAGTCCCATCTGCGTTTGCAGCCAGCAGTAACTCTGGTCTCGGTTCATGCCAAGCTGTGCCTGTACACTGTGCAGTGCATGGTGGGCAAGAATGCGTTTATGCCGCAAATCTCCGTTGGCAAGGGTGCCGAGCGGCTGTTTCGTGCGGCGGTCGGCTGTGACATAGGCATCACAGGCAGGCCAGCGGCGGCAGACGTACAGGTACGTTCCTGCGGAAATGTCGGACAGACCATGAATCGCGCTTGCCGGGCGCAGCATGGCAAGAGAGCCGCAGTAGGGACAATGGATACGAGCTTGTTTCATAGAATTTCACCTCCAATTTGTTGAAAATAGGCCGAAAAAACCTATTTGCCCTTATTACTGTCATCTCACACGAAAAAATTAAAAAATTTCGGCCACTTTTTCAAATTTTACAATTTGTTCATATCTTCGCGGCGTTACGCCAGCATCGGACGGGATCCGCCACCGACAGATTTGCGTACATCCAGCATCGTCCTGCCGTTCAGCGTGACAGGCGCATTGAACAGCATCGTCAGAAGGTACTTTTTGAGATTTTTAACGTCTGTGTGCAGATTACGCAGGCCATCAAGGACAAAACGGATATGCTCGCTTGTCAGCTGTAACAGCCGTTCCCGCACCAAGGCCATCGGGAACAGGTTGTTTCCAAGCCGCAGTACAGGGCTGCGAAGCTGGATTGTCTCCACGACCAACTCGTAGATTTCCTGCATCACGGGGGCGCTCTCCGGCTGATTGCGGCAAAGCAAGTCCAACTCAATGTTGTCGCGGACTTTTGTCCGCACGGTCTCGCTCTCGGATAAGATCAGATCCGTATTTTGTTTCTCTTTATTTTGTATTTCTTTATTTAATTGTATGGGATTTTCCTGTACAGCAGAATCCGATGCAAGGGGTTCCAGCATAGGCGGCACGGATTCAGCGTTGCCGCCGGAGCCGGACGGGGGCGTTTGCGGGTACTCATAGACATAGTAATCGCAGCCTCGCAGACAGCCGCGTTCATCCCGGACGCGGGTACGCACCACATACCCTGTGTCCTCCAGTTCCCAAATGGCTGTACGGATAGCGTCAACGCTCTCCTTGTTGATGGCGGCAAGCCCTTTGAGGGTATAATCCCAGTCGTCCGGCAGGGAAAGCATCTGCGACAGCAGGCCCTTTGCTTTCAGTGACAAATTTTTATTGCGAAGATGATGATTGCTCATAACGGTATAATCCTTAATGCGCTCTACGCGAAAAACAGCCATTTTACGAATCCTTTCATGTAAAAGATGGGCAGCCGCCGGGACTGCTCACGGTTCATCGGTTACAGATTCTGACGGATAATGCGGGTGATAATACCCACGGCGATGCTACGTTCCTCGTCCAGCTTTGTTACCACAAAGCTGACGTCGTCCTTTTTGCCGGGTGTGCGGCTGTCATAGCAGGAGTGAGCCACGGCGTTGACACCGTTGGAAAGCCGCACATAGACGATGCCTTTATGTACATCGGTGACGCGGCCGGCGTATTTGCTCTGCACACGGCAACGCTTCAAGGCTTCGCGGCTGGTATTCTCGGTGATGCTTTTGACATCAGCGTGGACAGACATTTCTTCCTGTGAGGTTTTGTTCACTTCGGTCACGCGGACAAGAATCTGGTCGCCCACAGCAAAACGGTCATGGGCATCACCGATCCAGTCCCATGCCAGATTCCGCGCCATGATGGAACACTCCACGCCGAAAATCTCCACACGGATGGATTTGTCGGCAACGGCAATAACGCGAGCCTGCACCACGCGCCCCTCCCGGACGCGGTACTCACCGTTGGCATCTGGGCTGAAATAGAAAAGCTGGCGTTTGCGCATCATGGCTTCGCGGCGGCTGGCAACCACACTGCGGCTCTTGGAGTCAATACCCAGGATGACAAAGTCGATTTCCGCGCCCAGCATATTGCCCAGCAGCTTCATCTGGCGGACGGCCATGCTGTCGGTACTGTTGGCAGCGCTCGGGGCGACCATCATTTCTTTGAGAGGAATGACGATGCGGAAGCCGTTGTAGTCCACAACGGCAATCGTCTTGCCGCTGTCGGTCTGCTCGATACCGCCCAACGGTGCGAAGAGGATGCGCCGTGTGCGGTAGGCGTTGTGAATTTCGTGCCAGGCAGCAGCTTCGCGGGCATCCTCGGTTTCGATTTCGTCACCGCTTTCAATGGTCAGCACCGGGGCATCCGCTTTGCGTCTGCGGCGGGGCGGGGGAGTCTCGGCAGGCTTTTCTTCTTCGACAGGGGCGGGAATGGGTGCATCCTCAAACTCCACAAGTTCGGGGATAGGCAGGTCGGGGGTAAAAATGTCACTGTTCATTTCCATGAGGAATCTCCTTTTCGTTTTCAGGTTTTGTTATGATAGATTCTTTGTCGGTGGCAACCACCGCTTTTGATTTGGCGGGACGGCCGCGGCGTCTAGGCGGCACCTTAGGTGACGCCTTAGCTGTTTCCGCCGGGGGAGCTTCGAGTGTTTCTGGTAAGACTTTCCGCCATTCCGGGATATGGGCAGATGCTTTGCACTCCCGCAACTGCTTGTAAGCGGGGTGCAGAGAGTAGTCCATCTTGTGGACTTTCAAAACTTTGTGCCCGCGCAGAATTACCAGCGCTTCATCTACCGGCAGGCGCAGCACTTCATCCGGGGTAAGCACCGGTCGTTTGCCAACGCCGCTGCTTTCGCGGTATTGTGGCGTGTAGTCGGAGACGCGCAGGGTGCTTAGAACCTTGGAGGTACTGGACACCGCCACGCTGGCGATGCCGGTACGCTGGGAAACGTATTCGGCGGTCAGCTGATCCGTGCAGCCGAGAAAAAGCTGCACATCGCAGTTGCCCAAAATCTCCTGCCACTGGTTCTGCGGATAGCGGTTTTGCAGACCGGCAAGATTCTGGAATACGCAGGACATAGAGATGTTGCGGGAGCGAATGACGCTGATGCGCCGGGATAATTCGGAAATCGTACCACAGGCGGTCAATTCCTCGCCCAGCACATGAACCGGAACAGGAAGCCGCCCGCCGGGGCAGTTGGCATCGGCATATCGGACGAGTTTGATGAAGGCAAAGGACAGGAACAGCGATGCAAGAAAGTCAAAGGTGCTGTCTTGATCGCTGGTGACTAGATAGTAGGCGCAGGGCTGCTGCCCTGGCAGTTCAAGGCTGATTTCGTCATACGCAGTAATTTTCTTAATCAGCTCAGACTGAAATACTTGCAACCGGCTGCCCAGCCCGCTGATAACACCGCTGCGCACCGAATCCGAGGCCCGCTGGTACAGGCTGTACGGTGCTTTGGCGGGGTGTGTCAGTGGCAGAACATCAAACAGGCTGTCCAACTGACTTTCGCTGCATTGCGTGATAAGGTTGTACACCTCACCAATATTCCGCTGTTCCGGCGGGTAGGTGAGGTCAACGTATAAGACCAGCGCTTTCAACAGATTCATCTCGCCGGAATCCCAGAAACGATCGCTCTTGCCTGTGCCGTTGGTATTCTTAATGATGACATCCACGAAAAGCTGCGCCATCAGCTCCTGCCCCTCAATTTCTTTCAGGCAGTTCCATGAATCGGAATTTTCGGGGCTGACGAGGTTGAACACCCGCACCGTGTAGCCCAAAACTCGCATATATTCGCTGGATTTTTCGTAGAGTTCCGATTTGGGGTCACAGATAATCAGCGACTCTCCGCGGGCAGCGCTTTGCAGGATGCGGTTCATACAGAACGAACGGGTTTTCATCGAGCCGCTGGCACCGTAGACGGCGAGGTTGCCGTTCATACGGGTTTTCTCCGGGATGCAAAGAAACCTGCCGTCGAGAATCCCCAGCACGGTGCCCGTATGCTGGGACAGGTCGGAAACTATATTCAGCACAGCAGGAATTTCTCGCGGCTGCATCCAGCCGGACGTGCCGTAAGTGCCTTTCGCAGAGAAATCAAAGTTGCGCTCAGAATCCGTTAAGGCATCTTGGCTGAATAACTTTCGGTACAGGAAAATCGCGGCGACTGCTGCTGCGCAGCCTGCCATACAGTAAAGGCTGTACGGAAACCACAAAATACCTTTGAGGCAAGCCAGCGGCGTCAAAGAGGAAAACGGCGGGGAAGTACCGCCCGGCATACCGCCGTTTTTCTGCCAGACAGCATAGTTGCCGATGAACTGCGTCAAGTAGCCGCAGGCGTAGAGCAGCAGCGTGACTGCCAACAGAATCTGCCATCTTTTTGAAGGACGTTTCATGGCGAAGTCAGAAACCTCCTCTCGAACTCGGCAAAGTCGATGATCTGCAGTTCGACCTTGTCGCCGCAGAGTGGCCGCAGCGCGCCTGCCTGAAAATCAAAGCAGAGGATGGCCCCCTTCATTTGCAGCAACTCCAAGGCAGACAGGAATCGAAACAGACGCGGCAGATCCGGCAGATAGCAGAACAGAATCGGCGCGCCTGCATCGGTACGAGCATCGTTTTCGATGAAAGCATTACGGCAAGGCAGCTGGAGTTCTTGCAACAGCGTGGCGTTTAGTTGCCCGATGACATCCGGGCGACAGAGCAGCCACAACAGCGTCTCGCCGTGGTAGTCATTGGTGAGAAAGTAGAAATGTTCGTAGCCTTCGCCAAAAAGGAAGTGTTCTTTCTTGTAAGTCTTTGCATCTTTCAGCAGAGTAGTCATCACTGCCCACTGATCGGACAGCAGGATGCCATCAGGCGTGTGACTTGCGCCAGTCCGCATATAGCGGATATTTTGCAGCATGATTTTTCCCCGCTGTTCGATTTGCGTGTCAAAGGTCGGAACAGCATCCATGCCGTTGAACACAGCAAAGGTGTGGGATGGGGTCATCAGTGAGCCTACCATGCGGGAGCCGTGAACCTTTATCATTTCAAGACCCAGTTCTTTCATCTCGCGGGAATCATAAAAAGCGGTTGATTCAATGCGGCAAGGACTGCTGCCACCAGGCACAAATACAGGGGGCTTTTCATCCCGATAAATCGCCGCACCTGCATTCAACATCGTGACATAGGCTTGCGCAATACGGTGCAGCCGCAGACGACGGGCAGGGGATGATTTGATGGAGTTGGTGTCGGTGCGACCTGACAGATAGAATTGAAATCGTTCTGGCGCTCGTTCCCGCAAAAGACGTTTGCCACGGATACCGAGCCGATAGCCGCGAAGATGATCTTTGGAGAAGATGCGCAGGAGCTTGCCGTGTGTCAGGCTCGTCACAACTTTTTTTCGGTAACTTTTGCTTGAGGTAAGACGATCAGCACACGCACAAGGAACCTCGCCGCAGATGGCTGTAAGCGCCAAAAGTTCATAATAGAGGCTGTCTTGCGCGGGCAGGACAGGAAAAGCAGAAGAAATAGAAATCACCTCGGAATTTAACCGTGCCTTCTTTGACTCCGGCGAAAGTCGCTGCCGATTGGGGTATGAATCGGCTTACAACAACGCGGAAAAGTCACTATCAAGCATAGGTATCTGATTTTTACGAAATTTTCGGAAAAAGTGGAGGTCGATTTTCAGCCGATTC
>ERZ1107006.1241-NODE-1241-length-22527-cov-3.999867_pt1 | contig 22527 bp, 17 predicted proteins | sample MGYA00403696_ERZ1107006 | MGnify/ENA primary metagenome ERZ1107006 (study PRJEB35170, sample SAMEA104062441) | human gut metagenome | biome: human gut; feature: human-associated habitat; material: faeces | place: Denmark | collected 2012-08-13 ...
TCGTTTTTCACTTCCTGGATTTCTTTCCATATATTCAGCATGACGTCTATAAAGTTGTTCAACTCCGCCAGGCTTTCGCTTTCAGTAGGTTCAATCATCAATGTGCCGTGAACAGGGAAGGAGAGAGTCGGTGCATGATAGCCGTAGTCCATCAGACGCTTCGCGATGTCATTTTCTGAGATACCCGTTTCTTCATGTACCTTGCGGCATTCCAGAATCATTTCATGTCCGACGAAACCGGTAGCTCCCCGATAAACAATACCGTAAGTATCTTTTAGACAGGCAGCCAGATAGTTGGCATTGAGAATGGCTATTTTAGTAGCCTGAGTCAAGCCTTCGGTACCCATCATCCGGATGTAGCCGTATGTGATAGGCAAGATACCCGCACTGCCGAACGGAGCTGCGGAAACCTGATTTTGCGTACTGCCGAAGATCGAATGTCCCGGCAAGAATGGAACCAGATGCTCAGCTACACAGATAGGGCCTACACCCGGACCGCCGCCGCCATGTGGTGAAGCAAACGTCTTGTGCAAATTCAAGTGACAAACGTCTGCACCTATAAATCCCGGATTGGTCAATCCTACCTGTGCATTCATGTTGGCGCCATCCATATATACTTGTGCACCGCACTTATGAATAATTTTACATATCTCAGCTATTTCGGGTTCAAAGATTCCGTGGGTGGACGGATAAGTAATCATCAGTGCTGCCAACTCATCTTTGTGTTCTTCTGCTTTGGCACGCAGGTCTTCTACGTCTACATTACCTTTGTCATCGCAGGCACAAGTGACGGTAGTGTAACCGCATTGTACAGCCGATGCCGGATTGGTTCCGTGAGCCGAAGCGGGAATCAGTATTTTGTTGCGGTGTCCTTGACCGATGCTTTCCAGATATGCGCGGATGACACGCAGACCGGTGTATTCGCCTGCTGCACCCGAGTTTGGCTGGAGAGTGATTCCTGCAAATCCGGTGATGACTTTCAGTTGTTCACTCAAGTTATTGATGAGCATCTGATATCCTTTTGCTTGGTCTTCAGGAACTAACGGGTGAATGGCCATCCATCCTAAGTTGCTCAGAGGAAGCATTTCTGAAGCGGCATTCAGTTTCATGGTACATGAACCGAGCGAAATCATGGAATGCGCCAAAGAGATGTCTTTGCGCTCCAGGCGTTTGATGTAGCGCATCATTTCTGTTTCGGTGTGGTATTTGTTGAATACCTCGTGTGTCAGGAATGAAGTGCGACGGCGCAAGTCGCGGTTCAGCGAAGATGCTTCGGGAATGTCGGTCACTTCCTGCATGGTTTCTTCGGCGGCAATAGAGAAGATGGAGAGCAGGAGATTGACATCTTTCAAATCGGTTGTCTCATCGATGCTGAAGCCTACGTCACCATTGTCGTAGTAACACAAGTTTACTTCCTTACTCAATGCAATTGTGCGGAGCTTTTGTGCCGATACGTGGTCGGGAAGGCTGAAACGCAAGGTGTCGAAGAATATTTCGTTGTGCTGCACATAGCCCAGACGAGCCAAGGCTTTGTTCAGCCAAGTGGCGATGCTGTGGATACGTTTGGCAATGTTCTTGATTCCTTCTTGGCCGTGATACACAGCATAGAAGCCTGCCATTGTAGCGAGCAATGCCTGTGCGGTACAGATGTTGGAAGTTGCTTTTTCACGTTTGATATGCTGTTCTCGGGTCTGTAAAGCCATGCGGTAGCAGATTTTGCCATACTTGTCTTTGGACAGGCCGATGATGCGTCCCGGCATATTGCGCTTATATTCGTCGCGTGTGGCAAAGTAAGCTGCCGACGGACCTCCATAGAATAGAGGAATACCTAATCGCTGGGTGCTTCCGAATACGATGTCTGCTCCCCATTCGCCCGGAGGCAGGAGCAGGGCAAGACTCAGGATATCTGCATCTACTGCCACTTTACAGTTGGCTGCATGTGCTTTTTCTACAAACTCGCGATAATCTTCCACGCTGCCGCTGGCATTCGGATATTGGATAATGCAGGCAAAGATTTCGGGAGTAAATTCCAGTTCTTTGTAGTTGCCTACCTGTATTTTCATTCCTTGCGGAATGACGCGTGTCTGGATGACTGCCAGATTCTGTGGGAAAATGCTTTCGTCCACAAACAATACATTGGTGCCTTTCTTTTGCTGGTCACGGCTGCGAAGTCCGTACATCATGGTTGCCGCTTCTGCTGCTGCTGTCGCTTCATCCAGCAGGGAGCAGTTGGCAAGAGGCATAGCCGTGAGGTCGGATATCACGGTCTGGAAGTTCAGCAACGCTTCCAGGCGTCCTTGCGAAACTTCTGTCTGATAAGGAGTATAAGAGGTGTACCATGCAGGATTTTCAAACACATTGCGTTGGATAACGGCAGGAGTGATGGTGTCATACCAGCCCATGCCGATATAAGAGGTGTAAATCTTGTTTAGAGAGGCCAACCCTGCAATGTGTTCGGCGAATTCGCGTTCGGTCATCGGGGCTGCCAATGCCAATGGTTCTTTCAAACGAATTTTAGACGGAATAGTCTTGTTAATCAGTTCATCAAGGCTTTTCACGCCTATTTTCTCCAACATAGCGGGAAGGTCTGCTTCCTGAATACCGATATGTCGGTCGGCTAATAAATCTGTTTTCATGGTTTAATAATAGGTTTATATTTTTAATATCGTATTTGCTGTCCACAGGTCATTCCGAGTCGGTTTTCCGGTATTCGGAGTAATTTCCGGAACAGCAGGATTTATCTTCTCTTTATCTGAAGAAAGGATTGTTTTTCTTCTCGATTCCAATAGTGGTCGGGTCGCCGTGTCCGGGGTAAACTGTAGTATCGCCGGGCAGAACAAACAAACGGCTGCAAATATGTTCACGCAACTCGTCGAAGTTTCCTCCGGTGAGGTCTGCACGGCCGATGCTTCCCTGAAACAACACGTCGCCGCTAAACAGGCAGTTCTCTTCTTTGCAGTAATAAACGATGCTGCCGGGGGAATGACCGGGTACGTGGATTGCTTCCAACTTGGTGTTTCCGAAGGTGATGACATCTCCGTCGCATACATATTTTCCTAGTGGAACAGGTGGTTCGGGCAATTGGAAACCGAACATCCGTGCTTGTGCATCTGCTTGGTTCAGCCAAAATTCGTCTGCTTGGTTGGCTTCCGCCTTTAAACCATATTCTTTCAGCAGAAAAGGATTACCGAAAATGTGGTCTAAATGCAGATGTGTGTTCAGCAGATGTTTCACGTTCAGTCCGTTGTCATCGATATATTTCTTCAATGCCTGCTTCTCTTCTTCGTAAAAACAGCCTGCGTCGATGATAACCGCTTCCTTTGTCTCGTCCGATAGTATATAACAGTTTACCGGAAACATGTTGAACTCGAATCTCTTTATTCTCATGGCGCTTTAATCTATTATAATTTAACCGTTGATGGTAACGTAAACTACTTTCTTGGTCTCAAAAAAATCTTCGTCGAATTCCTCTTTCAAGTCATATATCACAGTTTTGTGCTTCACAGGCATTGTTTCCTGTCCCAATTCTCCTCCTTTCAGGCAAATCAGTCCGTTGGGAAGCGCATTGTGTTGCTCTTGTGAGATGTTCTTGCGGATTATTTTTATCAAATCTCCCAAAGGCATGACTGCGCGGCTTACGACGAAATCGAATTTATCTTTTTCTTCTTCGGCACGACAATGGCGGAAAGTGACATTGGTCAGTCCGATGGCACCGGCCACTTCGGTCGCTACTTTTACTTTCTTTCCGATACTGTCTACCAAATGAAAGTTAGTTTCGGGAAAGAGGATAGCCAAAGGAATGCCCGGAAAACCGCCGCCTGTACCGAGGTCCATAACGTGTGTGCCGGGAGTGAAGTTTATCACTTTGGCAATGCCCAACGAATGGAGTACGTGGTGTTCGTAAAGGTTGGTAATGTCTTTACGTGAAATCACGTTGATTTTGCTGTTCCAATCGGTATATAAATCATACAGGGCGGCAAATTGTTCTTTTTGCTTCTCTGTGAGGCGGGGAAAGTATTTCAATATTAATTCCATTCTGTTTCTTAGTTGTTGGTTTGATGTATCATGTATTTTTCTATTTCTGCATAAGGCAGTGAAAGAACAATGGTTCCCATTGCATAGGGGGCGATATCATATTTGTTGTATAAGAACGATGCTTCGTTTTTCTCCAACAGGAAATTGTCGGGCACATACATATTGGTTGAATTCAGTATTCCTTCATTTTGCAGGTCTTCCAAGGATTGAATATTGCTGTTATCCAGTTTGGTTGCCATTTCTTTTATCAGTTTTTCCAGCAACATTTTACTCATTGGAGTTTCCGAACCAGCCATAAATACATCTTTCAATGTCAGTCGTTTACCGGTATTCTTGTCAAAGTTTAGCCAGTTTTCCCATTGGTTGGGATGTGCTCCTCCCGAATATTCGAAAGTGACAGCTGTATAATTCAGAACACCTTCTTTGCCATCTTTGAATTGAGTGGTTAGGCTGTATTCGTAATTGTACCACGAAGGGAGTTCGTCTTTTGAGGTACCGTTCTTGACATCTTCCTTATATAAATCCGCTACGCTGTTACGGTATTCGCGTACATACACATTCTTAAACGAGTCTATAGCAGCCTGCGGTTCCATTTCGGCATACTTCTTTCCTAAAATAGTGGACTGGACAGTGTGATTAATTTTATGTGCAATGGTGTCATTGCCATTTTCTTCTGCTAAATAAGCGTAATCAATAGTCATTTTGCAGGCAGGAGAGGTTGTATTATCTTCCAAATGTACATCCTCTTTCAGATTTATATATTCTATTGTACTGCTATCAATTTGTTTTTGTCCGTTACATCCTGACAATAAAAAGCAGGAGACAATACATGTTGTTGCAACAGACATCATTATATTTCGTCTTTTCATGTCTTTTTGTTAATTAATATGGGTATTCTGTCTAAACTTTCTCCACAAATATAGAATAACTTCGTGAATTGTCCTCTTAAAAAACGAAAATATATTTGTCTTTTGGCAACTGAGTTGCATGAACTTTTTCCTAAATTTGTCCGTTGAATGATAGATAGGAAAAAAGAAAAAGATATATGAGCAAGATTACAAAGAAAGTATATCCCGTCATGGGGATGCATTGTGCGGCGTGTGCCAATAATGTAGAAAAAATAGTAAAGAAACAAGAAGGAGTAGAGGATGCATCGGTTAATCTGGCTGCTGCTGTCCTGACTGTGGATTTCAATTCTGATGTCGTTTCACCGGAACAGTTGAAGGATGCAGTGATGAAAATCGGTTTCGATTTGATAATCGATGAAGACAACTCTATGGAAGAACAGGAAGAAGCAGAACATTCCTATTATGAACAACTACAGCGAAAGACTGTAGTGGCGTGGATATTTGCTTTGCCGGTAGCTTTTATGGGAATGTTTTTTATGGATTTTCCGGGCATAAACTGGTGGATGCTTGTGTTGTCATTGCCTGTGCTGTTTTATTCCGGACATGCTTTTTATGTTAACGCATGGAAGCAAGCTAAACATTTTACCAGTAATATGGATACTTTAGTGGCACTGAGTACTTCTATCGCTTTCTTGTTTAGTCTGTTCAATACACTCTATCCTCGGTTCTGGTATGAACAAGGATTGGAGCCTCATGTATATTATGAAGCTGCAACAGTGATTATTGCTTTTGTACTTGTAGGAAAGCTGATGGAAGAGAAAGCAAAAGGAAAAACTTCTATGGCGATTCGTAAATTAATGGGGTTGCAACCGAAGACGGCCCGTATTCTGCGCGATGGTAAAGAAGAGGATATTCTTATTTCTGAATTAAAGAAGGGTGATAAGGTAAGTGTACGTCCGGGCGAACGTGTTCCGGTGGATGGACTTATTGTAGAAGGAGATACTTTTATAGATGAGAGTATGATAAGCGGTGAACCCATTCCGGTAGAAAAAAAGTTGAATGATAAAGTGCTTGCCGGTACGATAAACCAAAATGGTGCTTTTGTTATGAGTGCAGAGAAGGTGGGAAGAGAAACGGTACTGGCACAGATTATCCGCATGGTGCAGGAAGCACAAGGTTCAAAGGCTCCCGTACAACGCATTGTAGATAAGGTTACTGCTGTTTTTGTACCGACGGTACTGGCAATAGCTATTCTTACTTTTATTGTTTGGATGATAGTGGGTGGGGTGGATGATTTCTCTTATGCGATGCTCTCGGCTGTCTCTGTATTGGTTATCGCCTGTCCCTGTGCTTTAGGATTAGCTACGCCTACTGCTTTGATGGTTGGTATAGGTAAAGGAGCAGAAGCTCATATTCTGATTAAAGATGCTGTGGCGTTGGAGCAGATGCGAAAGGTGGATACGGTAGTACTTGATAAAACCGGAACTGTAACAGAAGGTCGTCCGACAGTGACAGGTTGGTTGCATGATGCCGGTTGGGTAAACGAGCATAAAGGCATTTTGTATGCAGCGGAATTGAAATCCGAACATCCGTTGGCACTTGCTATTGTAGAGGAATTGAAGAAGGATGGCAATAAGCCTGCCATTATAGATTCTTTCGAAAGTCGTACGGGGCGCGGTATTGTTGTGACTCGCGAAGGTAAGACATATTGGGCAGGCAGTCATCGTCTGTTAAATGATTTCGGCGCAAAAGTATCCGACCTGCTGAAAAGTATGGTGGAAGAATACGAGCGTAGTGGCAAGAGTCTGGTTTACTTTGGCGAGGAAAGTACGTTGTTGGCCGTTATTGTCATAAGCGATAAGGTGAAGCCGACATCTATTCAGGCAGTGAAACAGATGCAGGCAGAAGGCAAGTATGTTGTGTTACTGACAGGTGACGGACATCTGACAGCACAAAATGTGGCGGGAGAAATTAATGCCAACCGTTTTATAGCCGAAGCTTTACCTGATGATAAAGAAAATGTGATTAAAGAACTACAGCGTGAGGGCAGGGTGGTTGCCATGGTCGGTGACGGAATCAATGATTCGCAGGCCTTGGCCCGTGCCGACGTGAGTATTGCGATGGGTAAGGGTGCGGATATTGCAATGGATGTAGCAATGGTTACATTAATGACCTCAGATTTGCTGTTGCTCCCAAAGGCGTTTAAATTATCTCGTAAAACAGTAAGGCTGATACATCAGAATCTTTTCTGGGCATTTATATACAATTTGATTGGTATTCCTATTGCAGCAGGTATCCTGTTTCCGATGTATGGCATCTTATTGAATCCGATGATTGCCAGTGCTGCCATGGCTTGCAGTTCGGTTAGTGTGGTGTTAAATAGTTTAAGCCTAAATTGGCGGAAACTGTAAACTGTTTTTTATTATGAGGCTGTCCAAAAAGCTAGACTGCTTTGTTATTTCGGACAATGTGAAGAATGACAGAGCAGAGAAAGATAGTGCAATATACCTTTGGAGACAGTCTCATAATAAAACAATAAATAAATCAATCAGTAAGGTGTCGTTCGTCCTCTTTGTACTTCTATACGGATACCGAAATTACCATTCTCCGATTTCATCTCGAAAGCACCGTTAAAGTTATTCTTTTCCCACGGCAGTGCACTTGGGTTTCTAACTTTATTACCATCCGCATCATATTCTCCATAGGTTGTTATTTTCCATCCGTTTTTGAGTTTGAAAGTAGCACTTTGCAGGGTAGGAGGCATAGGGCCGAAACCATAAGCTCCGAATCCATACATTCCGAAGCCGGAATATCCACGTGAGAATATTGTAGCATTTTCTTTTCCGTAAGTGATATTCGGGTCAAGCTGAAACAGTTTATAATAATCTTTGGAGCTTTTCACACTGTGGGCATCATAAGTGAGCTGTGGAGGTATCAGACGCATGGGGGTTGCTATTTTCATCCCCATATCCAGAATAAAACCATCATCATATATTTTGTAATTATCCATAGATATGCCGTGGATGGTGTCGGTCGGTACTTCCGACTGTGCAGAGGCCGCCAAAGATAGTAAATACAATGAGACGGATAATATAAACTTTTTCATAATTCATAAACATTCTGTTGTGACAAAGATAACTCTTCTTTCTGTAATCCTGTAGACACTTTCGTAATTTTTAGGAATAAATAGTTGTGTTATTCTCTTTGTTGTATCTCCTCTTTGTAGAGTCTTTCAAAGATGCTTCTTAATTTGCTCTCATCTGTCAATATAGCACGCAACTTTTCCAACTGGTAGGCATTGGAAGATTGAGGTATCCATAATTTTAGGTATCCTCCGTAGGCATATTTGCTTCGCAGGTGGGCAACGGCACGCTCGTATTGTGCTTCTTCGTCCAGTTCGGGATAGTTGGATAAACCATATTGGATGGCACGGCGCAGACTCACCTCGGGATTGATAATCCGGTCGGCTTCTGCCACAATTTTCCCATACATACTTCGAGGAGCCTGTTTGTTTGACGCACGATGGTCTTCCACGGCTTCTTTCATGGTTTGTAGTTGTGCTTCACTAAACCATTTCCGTAGTTTTTCGTCGGCTGCCAGAATCTTTCCCGAAATCAGGTGATGGAATTCCCGCCCTTCGCATAAGCCCAAATCATGGTAGGCTGCAATGGTATATACCATGGCGGGCTCTACTTCATAATATTGTGCCAGCTTCATGCTTTCTTCTATTACTTTTTCGGCATGATTCAGACGATGAGCCTTGTCAAAAGTCGCATATTGGGGAAGAATGTTTATTTCGATATATTCACGTAGGTCTGTTGGTATTTCTTTATTGGATAATGCCATATTCTTTAGCTTGTTTGGAGTTGCAAATATACGATAAATATCTTTTCTTTGCAGAAAATAATGAATGCTTATGTGTGTTACTTTATCTACTGCTGATGATTTTGAAGAACTTACCGAGCTGTGGGAAGCGTCGGTGCGTGCTACTCATCATTTTATCCCCGAACAATATATTCTGAAGCTCAAACCGTTGGTGTGGAGTGTTTATCTTCGTAGTATGCCTGTTTACACGGTGCGAGGACCGGAACGGATAGAAGGCTTCATGGGGATAAACGGTGATATGCTGGAGATGCTTTTTGTGCACCCTCAAGCTATGGGAAAGGGAGTGGGGAAGAAATTACTGAAGTATGCCATTAACTCTTGTCGCGTGCGTTATGTTGATGTAAATGAACAGAATGAACAGGCTTATGGCTTTTACCGTCACTTAGGATTTAAGGTGATAGGCAGAGATGCTACTGACGCGTCAGGTGAACCGTATCCTATATTACATTTAAAATTAAAGGAAAACATGAAAATAGAAAATTGGGGAACAGTACCTTATTCCGAGGCTTGGGAAAGGCAGACTGTGCTTTTCAATGCATTGGTGGAAGCAAAGCAGGAAGGAAAACCATACGAGAACAGAATCATTTTTGTGGAACATCCACATGTCTATACGTTGGGGAAGAGCGGAAAAGATGCGAATATGTTGTTGGGTGAGGCACAACTGCAAGCCATTGGTGCAACGCTTTATCATATCGACAGGGGGGGAGATATTACCTATCATGGTCCCGGACAACTGGTTTGTTACCCTATTTTGAATCTGGAAGATTATCATTTGGGTTTAAAAGAATACATTCATGTATTGGAGGAAGCGGTGATTCAGGTTTGTGCTTCGTATGGTATAGAAGCCGGCAGAGTAAAAGGAGCGACAGGCGTATGGCTTGCCATCGGAACTCCCCGGGAACGGAAGATTTGTGCTATGGGGGTGCGCAGCAGTCATTTCGTTACGATGCATGGACTGGCATTGAATGTCAATACGGACTTGCGTTATTTTGGGTATATCAATCCATGCGGATTTATAAATAAGGGAGTGACTTCTTTACAGAAGGAATTGGGCAAAGAAGTTCCGATGGAGGAAGTCATAGAACGTCTGAAGCAGGCATTGTGCACGCTGTTATCATAATGTGTCAAAAGTGTAGTAACATTTTAAGAGTAGCGCTTCGGATAGCGGAGTATGATACTCAGCAGGGCAAATATTCCGATGGTAACCGGATAGTATAAATACTCGATTACGCTCAATGGTGACAATGCTGCCAGTTTGGAAGCTATTAACATTTGTGCTCCATAAGGAATAATTCCCTGGATGACACACGAGAAAGTATCCAATATGCTTGCACTTTTGCGCTTATCCACTCTGTAGCGGGTAGCTATGTCGTTTGCCAACGGTCCTACAGTGATGATAGCTATTGTATTGTTTGCCGTACAGAAATTGGCAATACTCACTAATGTTGCAATGCATAATTCTGCACCTCGTTTGCTATTTACGTGTTTGGTGAGTTTTTGGATAATATAATCCACTCCACCGTTAAAACGAATCAGTTCCAGCATACCGCCTGCCATGAGTGTGATGATAATTAAATCACCCATTCCTGTGATACCTGTTCCCAGAGAACCAAACCAATCGAAGAAATTGATGCTTCCGGTCAGCATTCCGATGATTCCTGTGGCGGCAATTCCCAAAATGAGCACTAGGGTCACATTCATACCGGCAATGGCTGTTCCCAGCACCACCAGATATGGAGTAACTTTTACCCATTCCACCGACTGTATTTGGGGAGTAGTCATAATATCCATTCCTCTGAAGATATAATAGCTGAATACAATCAATGCTGCCGGCAAAGCAATCATAAAGTTTACCCGAAACTTATCACGCATGGCACACCCTTGGGTACGTGTGGCTGCAATGGTAGTATCCGAAATAAAAGAAAGATTATCGCCGAAAAAGGCACCTCCCACCACAATACCTACCATAAAAGCCAGGTTCATGTCTGTTTTTTCGGCAATGCCTACCACTACGGGAACTAATGCTACAATAGTCCCTACTGAGGTTCCGATAGAAATGGATATAAAGCAGGCTGCTAAAAAGACACCTGCCAATAAGAGGTTGTCAGGCAATAAATGGAGCGTCATATTAACAGTTGCATCGATGGCGCCTATGTCTTTTGCACTTTGGGCGAAAGCGCCTGCCAGAATAAAAATCCATATCATTAACATGATGTTTTTATTGGCTGCACCAATGGAGTACTGCAACATTCGCTCGTTCAGGCTCAGTCCTTTGGTGATGCAGATGGCATATACCGAGGAAATCATGAATGCAACAGTTATGGGAACTTTATAAAAATCATCTACAATGATAGAGGTTACCAAATAAAGACACAGAAATACCAGTAACGGACTAAGTGCCCATAGACTGGGTTTATTGGTTATAGGGGTTAATTTTTCACCGTTCATGAATTTCTATTTTTATAAATGGGGTGCAAAGTTACAAAAAAGACTGTTCTATACCTCGTCAGCGGAATTAATTTATCCTTTTTTGGGTTACTCTTTCCCCATTTATATCTCCATTCGGAACGATTGAAACATCACTTACGGTAATTTGAATATATTGTCCCTCTATGTCAATTGTCAGATTTATTTTTTATAGGCATCCAAATAGAAATCTATATTTTCTATCGTCAGCAAGGTAATGGGCATATAGTTGCACTGTTTCACTTCTTTTTTGAAAATGAGATGATTACAAAGGCTTTCCACACCACTGTATCCCTGAACGGACGGCTGCTGTGCTATTAAAAAATCCACAGCTCCTTCTTTCAGGCAATATACATTACGGCTCAGCAGGTCATATCCCATCAACTTAAAGTCTTTTTTGTTGTGCTTTAATAAATATTCACCTACAATGTATACTTTGGAGTTGAATGTGATGCCGCAATTGATTTGAGGATGTTCATTAAAGAAGTGTTGCAGCAGTATCTCGTCCTCGTCGGGGCGTTTGGCGTAGAGGTTTAATTCAACAATCCGGCAATCGGGGAAATGCTCCTGCATATATTTTCTGAACCCTTTCTCTCGATTTTCCTGTTGGTTAGAACCTAATCGTCCTTCATTAATCTGGCGGAACACGACAATTTCTTTCGGCTTTTCTCCCAGCATCATTGCCATGCGTGCGGCAAAATACCCGCTTTGTTCTGATTTCTGTCCGAAGAAGGCTAATGGCCGGAGGCTGGGTACATTGGAATCGATGAAGATGTAAGGGATTTCTTTCTTTTGCAGCTGCTCAATAAATTGTGACGTAATTTCGGGAATGGTGGGCGCCACCAAAACTCCGTCCACTTCCCGGGCCAATATTTCTTTGCCGGAATTTGTGAAAGAGGCATACTCGTATTGATCATAATAGGAGATAGAGAGCGTGATATGGAAATCGGAAAAGGTTTCCACTGCACGTTTTATGCCGGCTTCCACGTCAGTCCAATACTCTCCCTCCTTATGCTGGGGAAACAGACAGACAAACTGATATTTCTTGTTTGAAGCTAATGCACTGGCATACATATTGGGTTGATAGTCCAGTTGTTTCAAAATTTCTTCCACTCTCTTCCGGCTGGTTTCCGAAACTCCGGTGCGGCCATGCAACACACGGTCTACTGTGCCAACCGATACGTCCGCTAAGCGGGCAATATCTTTAATTCTGATTCTTTCGGGCAGTTTATTCATATACCTTATTATATATAGTGTATTCGGATACACTAATAAATTACTTTTTTCATCTACAAATATATAACAATTTTTGGTTTTAAAAAAATAAATAGTACCTTTGTGCACGCACACGAATAAAATATCCGGGTAGAAGATAGAGCGAAGATATTAAAGTCTTGGCAATTATCGGACAGGAGAACAGTGTTTTGGTAATTTGTAAAATGAAACGAATAGATAAATAACAATTTAAAATCATGTAATTATGGGAAAAATAGTAACCTTAGGTGAAATCATGTTGAGGCTCTCAACTCCGGGAAACACACGCTTTGTACAGTCTGATTCATTTGATGTAGTTTATGGCGGTGGTGAAGCAAACGTGGCAGTGAGCTGCGCCAACTATGGTCATGAAGCTTATTTTGTGACAAAATTGCCGAAGCATGAAATTGGTCAGTCTGCTGTCAATGCTTTGCGTAAATACGGTGTGAAGACTGATTTCATTACTCGTGGTGGCGACCGCGTGGGTATCTATTATTTGGAAACGGGAGCGTCAATGCGTCCCAGCAAGGTTATTTATGACCGTGCACATTCGGCTATCTCAGAGGCCGACCCCACTGATTTTGATTTCGATGCTATTATGGAAGGTGCCGACTGGTTTCATTGGTCAGGTATTACTCCCGCCATTTCCGACAAGGCTGCCGAGTTGACCCGATTGGCTTGCGAAGCCGCCAAACGTCATGGTGTGACGGTTTCCGTAGACCTCAACTTCCGCAAAAAACTGTGGACAAAAGAAAAGGCACAGTCTGTCATGAAACCGTTGATGAAGTATGTAGATGTATGTATCGGCAATGAAGAAGATGCGGAACTTTGCCTGGGTTTCAAACCGGAAGCAAATGTAGAAGCCGGCGAAACGAATGCCGAAGGGTATAAAGGTATCTTCAAAGCAATGGCGCAGGAGTTTGGATTTAAATATGTTATTTCAACCTTGCGTGAGTCGTTTTCTGCTTCTCACAACGGTTGGAAAGCAATGATTTATAATGGTGAGGAATTTTATGAATCAAAACGTTATGACATCAATCCCATTATTGACCGTGTGGGTGGTGGCGATTCATTCTCGGGAGGCATCATTCATGGATTGCTGACAAAACCCAACCAAGGTGCGGCTTTGGAATTTGCTGTTGCAGCTTCTGCTTTGAAGCACACCATCAATGGGGACTTCAATCTGGTTTCTGCCGAAGAAGTAGAAGCATTGGCAGGCGGTGATGCCAGCGGACGTGTTCAGCGATAAGAAGTTATAATTTAATTTGTAAGATAGTAAGAGATGGCAAGATTTGATAAGATAGCCGTATTGAACAAGATTGGTTCTACCGGCATGGTTCCTGTGTTCTACCATAAAGATGCAGAAGTGGCAAAGAAAGTGGTAAAAGCCTGTTATGAAGGCGGTGTTCGTGCGTTTGAATTCACTAATCGTGGTGATTTTGCTCACGAAGTATTTGCCGAGGTAGTGAAATATGCAGCTAAGGAGTGTCCCGAAATGGCAATGGGGGTCGGCTCGGTAGTCGATTCTGCTACGGCAGCACTGTATCTTCAGTTAGGGGCAAATTTCGTTGTCGGTCCGTTGTTCAATCCTGAGATAGCCAAGATTTGCAACCGTCGTCTGGTGGCTTATACTCCGGGATGTGGAAGCGTGTCTGAGGTGGGGTTTGCACAAGAAGCAGGCTGCGACCTTTGCAAACTGTTCCCCGGTGATGTACTTGGTCCGAAGTTGGTAAAAGGTCTGCTGGCACCGATGCCTTGGTCTAAACTGATGGTGACCGGTGGGGTAGAACCTACTCAGGAAAATCTTACTTCATGGATTAAGGCAGGTGTTTTCTGCGTAGGTATGGGCTCTAAGCTTTTCCCGAAAGACAAAGTGGAAGCGGAAGATTGGGCTTATGTGACTGCAAAATGTAAAGAAGCTTTGGGATACATCGCCGAAGCTCGTACTAATAAATAACAGGTGCGTCAAAAGTAAGTTGGCCTGTCATTTTGTTTAAAGGTGTGTATAAAAAAGGGGTAAAAGCCATCGCAGACTGAGTTTGCGGTGGCTTTTCGTTTAAAATATCAATGAAAAGATTGGCGGATAAACGATAATTTCGTTCTTTTGCCTAATATTTAGAAATAGAATTAAGAACCATTAACAACTCACATGAAAATGAAAAAGACTTTGATGAAACTGGCAGTTGTACTGTTGTGTATGACCTGCTCTGTACCTGCAATGGCACAGTTCAATTTGAAAAAAGCCGTAGGTGGCGCTGTGAAAGCTGCAAAGGCAGTTACGCTGACCGATGAGCAGATGAGAGAATATGTAAAAGAATATATTGACTGGATGGATAAGCACAATCAGGTATGTGCCGATGATGATCCATACACAGTCCGTTTGAAAAAGCTGACCGAAGGCTTGAATGAAGTGGAAGGCATTCCTTTGAATTTCAAGGTATACTATGTGATTGATGTGAATGCGTTTGCATGTGCAGATGGCAGTGTCCGTGTTTTTTCTTCTCTGATGGACATCATGAGTGATGAAGAGTTGTTGGGTGTAATCGGTCACGAAGTAGGGCACGTGGCTCACAAAGATTCCAAGAACGGTTTCCGTACTGCGTTGCTGACTTCAGCTCTGAAAGACGGCATTTCTTCGCAAGGTGGTAAGGCTGCTGCACTTACAGAATCTCAGTTGGGTGATTTGGGCGAAGCATTGGTTAATGCCACTTATTCACAAAAACAGGAGCGTGAGGCTGATGATTATGGTTATGAGTTCCTGAAGAAAGCAGGGAAAAATCCGTGGGCGATGGCTTTGTCTTTCCAAAAGTTGAAACAGTTGCAGGAAGAAGCCGGTGCACAGAAAAGCAGCAAGCTGAATCAGTTATTCTCTACTCATCCTGATCTTGATGCCCGCATCAAGCGTATGGAGGAAAGAGCGACCGGAGAAGGTATCGAAAAGCCGGAGAATAAAGCACCGGAGGCAGCCCGATAAGACCGGTCATAACCTGAAATATAATATATGATATAATACAGGCGAAAGGCAGAAAGTGTTTCATGCCTATTATTTTATCATCCTGAACGCAGTGAAGAATCTGATAACACAAAGAAAATGTTATCAGATTCTTCATTTCATTCAGGGTGGCAGAGCTAAATGATAGCATTAGCAACCGTTTGAACATGCCCCCGGATACGCCGGGAGCAAACTATTTCTTCAACCACTTATCCAGCCAGCTAAAGAATGTACGTTGCCACAACACTCCGTTCTGGGGTTTCAATACCCAGTGGTTTTCGTCCGGGTAGAGCAATAGCTCGGCAGGAACTCCGCGAAGCACTGCCGCATTAAAGGCAGACATACCTTGTGAGGCTAAGATGCGGTAGTCCTTTTCACCGTGGATACACAGGATGGGAGTATCCCATTTATCAACAAAACGGTGGGGTGAGTTGGCGAACGTGCGTTGTGCCGTTGCATTATCCTTGTCCCAGTATGCGCCACCCATATCCCAGTTGGCGAACCACATTTCTTCTGTTTCCAGATATTGCTGTTCTATATTAAAGATACCATCGTGTGCGATGAACGCTTTAAAGCGCTTGTCATGGTGACCTGCCAGCCAATAGACTGAGTATCCTCCGAAGCTGGCGCCCACACATCCCAGACGGTCTGTGTCCACATAAGGTTCTTTCGAGATATCATCGATGGCCGACAGGTAGTCTTTCATACATTGGCCTCCGTAATCGCCACTGATTTGTTCCAACCATTCCATACCGAATCCGGGCAGACCGCGACGGTTGGGGGCAATGATGATATAATCGTTGGCTGCCATTATCTGGAAGTTCCAACGATAGCTCCAGAACTGGCTGACAGGGCTTTGCGGACCGCCTTCGCAGAATAGCAAGGTGGGGTACTTCTTGTTCGGGTCAAAGTTGGTAGGATAGATTACCCATGAAAGCATTTGCTTGCCATCGGTGGTCTTGGTCCATCTTTCTTCCACTTTACCCAATTTCAGCTGATTGAAGATGTGGTCATTCTCATGTGAAATCTGAGCCAACCGTCCGTCGGCAGGAGTGAGGGTATAGATTTCATCGGCTGCACTGATGGAATGACGTTTGGTAATCACCTTATCGCCTGCCATCGCCACCGAACCGTAATCGTACATACCGTCGGTCAGTTTCTTCACTTCGCCGTTCAGGTTTGTACTGTATATCATGCTGGTACCATGCCATACACCGACAAAGTACAGGCTTTGGGAATTATTGTTCCAGCAATAGTCGTCTACACCCGATTCGAAACTCTCGGTAATATAAGTCTTCTTTTTGCTGCCCAAATCCATCACACAAAGGCGGTTTCGGTCACTTTCATATCCGTCGCGCTCCATGCTTTGCCATGCGATGTACTTGCCGTCGGGTGAGAATTTGGGATTGATGTCATAACCTTTGTTCTCGTCCTTTACAGTCAGTTGGACTGCTTGTGGGGTAGCACCGTCCATTGCATTGGTCATGGTAGCAGGTATGCTGCTTTCAGTATAGTCCTTGCATAAATTCTCGGTATTTTTGCTTTCCAAATCATAAAGGTAGATATCCGAATCGGTAGAGACGGCATAAGCCAGTCCTTGTTTTTTACGGCTGGTATAGGCTATTTGTTTAGAGTCGCTGCTCCATGCCAGTTGCTCGATGCCGCCGAATGGTTTCATCGGAGCCTCAAACGGCTCGCCTTCCATAATGTCGGTGGCCGTTCCCATCATGTTGCCGTCAAAGTCGGCTACAAAGGGATGCGGAATCGTTTCCACCCATTCATCCCAATGCTTGTACATCAGGTCGTTAACAATGATACCGCTGGCTTGGGGCAGGTCAGGATAGAGGTCTGCGGTGCGCTGACCATATTTCACTTGCGAGATGAAAAGAATTTTTTTGCCATCCGGTGAGAAAGAGAATCCTTCTATGTCTCCTTTAAAGTCGGAGATGATGCGGCGTTCCGAGCCGTCAGGATTCATTTCCCAAATTTGGCTGCCGCCACTTTCATTGCACAGAAATGCAATCTTGGTTCCCCCTTTTATCCATTGGGGCTCTCCTTCGTTCCAAGATGTTCGGGTAAGCAGGGTGTTGTTTTGTCCATCGGCATCCATTACATAAATCACACGGTGGCTTTTGTTTTCAGGAACACTGTAATATGCTACAGTATAGGCTATCTTCTTGCCGTCGGGTGATACACTCAGGCTACCTATACGTCCCATTGCCCATAGTGCTTCGGGAGTGAGGCGACCGTCTTTGATGGTAATTTCTTGTTTGCCGATAATGGGCTCGTAGCCCTGTCCTTCCTGTTTTATATCGGTGCAGGAAGAAGCCAGCATAAGTGCCGCTGCCATGATGGTTGCGCTTGATTTATTCATACTTAAAAGCTGTTTTTTGATGATTAAATGATTGCAAAAATACACATAAAAGCCGGTGAAGTGAAATGTTCTTGCATATTTGTTATTTTCTTTGTTTGCTTTAGAGCATGCTGTTGGTGTATTTTGTGCGTTTGTATGGCTATTTATTATTTCGCTTCACATAAATCATTCCGTTTCTTTTTCCTTCCGTTGTGATGCCGTTGGCGGGGTCTTCTCTCAATCGTTTCAGCTCGAGAGTGGCGCTTGTTTTGCGCAGTCCGGTCAGCTTCATATAGTCCGCCACGCGCATGAAGTGATTTTCGTCCAGATATTTCAAAGCGAGTGTGATACGTTCTTCCGGCGAGTAGGGCGAATGGTGGATGCGGCTTACCCCGGCACGCTTCAATTCACAATGCCGGGCGGTTTCCTTTATCAAATCTTTGCTGGCGCGGAAGTTTACTCCATTCACCATAATGCTTCGCGCGTTTCGTTTTTGTTCGTCACCGTCCAATGTGTCTGTTTCTTTGCCTTCGGCTATTCCCAAAGTGGGTTTGAATGTTCCCACACCGTCTATGCTCACGCTGTATCCCTGTGCCATATAGTAAGCCAGTTCATCGGCAAGAGTGGTAAGTACATGCAGTACATTTCCTTCGCTCAGTCCTGACCCCGGACGTGCCAACTTGCTGACAAATTCCCGGGCATTGATGTTGTGATAGGTTTTCATGCGATAAAATACCCGCTGTTCGCCTGAGCCGTCCAGGTCACTCATTTCCTGTTTGATGTATTCAGCCATAATTGTCTGTATAAAGTTGATATTAATAGTATCCAATGTCTTTGGATACCATATACAAAGTTACTATATGCCTGATGTATATCCTAATTTTTATCATTGATTTACAGGTTGATGCCGTTGATTTGTGGATTAGTGCTTGTGATTTATAGATCAGTGGCGATAATCCGGTTGTCTATCAGTAAGCTTCGCGGTTTGTGATGGCATGAGGGAGGCTTTGCAAGGGGAGGTAAAAGAGTATGAGACGGTGTGGTGGGGGATTTCAACTAGTGCATAGGCACCTCATCGGGTTGGTGCATCAAAAGAAAAAGAGGGACGGCCAAATCTCTTTGAGAAATGGTCGTCCCCCTTGATAATTATTTATTTAAAAAAATAGAATATTGCGGAGTCTTATTTTTTTCCTTTGTTCATTCTTTCCTGTTGCAGGCGTTCTTGCTCTTTCTGCAATGCTTCGAGCTTGGCCATCAGACCACCGCCGGCTTTACCGCCGTTTTTCTGTTTCTTCTTTTCCTTGTTGGCTTCCAATTGTGCAAGAAGTTTCTTCTCATCAGTTGTCTTGCGCAGGAAGACCATAGTCAGGATACCTATCAAACCGGAGATGAAGTAATAATAGTTCAGACCGGAAGAGTAGCCGTTGAAAATAAAGATAAACATCACAGGCATGATATACATCATCAGTTTCATACCCGGCATTTGCTGCTGGCCGGTGTCTTGTTGCTTCATGGTGTACATTGTGTTCAGGATGTTAGTAATGCTGAACAGCAAACAGAACAGACTCAAGTGATTGCCCAGCAAAGGAATAGTGGTGCTCCAATGAATGATGTCATCGTAGGTAGACATGTCGGGAGCCCATAAGAAACTCTGCTGGCGCAGTTCAATGGCGTTTGGCACGAAGAAGAACAACGCCATGAATACCGGCATCTGAATCAGCATCGGCAGACAGCCGCCCATCGGACTGACACCATACTTGCTGTAAAGTGCCATGGTTTCCTGTTGTTTCTTCAGCGCATCTTCCTTTTTGGGATATTTGGCATTGATTTCATTGATATATGGCTTTAATACGCGCATCTTGGCAGATGACATATATGACTTATGGGTAGCCGGATACACCAATGCTTTTACGATAATGGTCATTAACAGTAGCACTATACCCATGCTCAGGCCCCAACCGGACAGCCAGTCGAACAAGGGGATGGTAAACCAGCGGTTAATCCATCGGATAATCGGCCAGCCCAAATATACCAGATCTTCCAGTTCCAGGTCTTTTTGCGAAAGGCTCAAGTCATTGCTTGCCAGCAGTGTCTTGAAATGGTTGGGACCGAAATAGAACTGCATATTGGTAGCCTGTTTTCCCGTGGGGTCAAAGAATGTGGTCATGTCTGCGGTATAGTTCTTCATATATCCGCTTCCCTCTTTTAGGGGAGTAGAGACCAGTGAAGCCTTGTCGAAGTCCTGATCGGCAATCAGTACGCTTGAGAAGAACTGGTTTTTGAAAGCAATCCAGTCCAAGCGGTCGGTCACTTCTTCTTTGGCATCTTTCATTTCGTTCAGGTAGTCCGAGCCTTTGTCCACCGGCTTGTAGGTGAGCGAAGTATAACGTTGCTCAAAGCTGAACCCTTTTTCTAATTGGCGTGCACGCTGATGCCAGTTGATGTTGACAGTGTTGGCTGCTGCTGGGAAGAAATTCTGCATTCCGTTGGCGCGGATGGAGAAGTTCACCACATAGGTATTGGGCAGCAGCTTGTAGTCGAAATCGATATAGCCTGCACCGTTGGTGGCCAGCCGCATCGTCACTGTACTGTCGGTCACATTGGTTGGTCGGAAGTAAAGGTCTTCGGTCAAAATGTTTTCGTTCTTTCCTTCGAAAGCGAAGTTCATGCCCGAGTCTTTTTCGTCAAACAGCTCCAAAGGCTTACCGTCCTGACCGTTATAATTTTTTAGCGTGGCGGCGCATACGCGTCCGCCTTTATTGGTAAATGTGATTTTCACCAAATCGTTTTCCAGTGTTGTCAACTGCTCCGTTCCCTGGCTCGCGCCATAGAACAGTGAGGTAGAGTCTGCCTGTATTGTATAGGCCGCACTCTGCTGTGCTGCCTGTTCTTGCATGGCAGCTTCTTTTTGGGCGATAGCCTGAATGGAATCCTGGTAGTGTTTTGCACGTGCCATTTCTTCCTGGCTGGGACGGTTGTAGATGCTGAAGCCTATCACAACTGCACCAATCAGGGCGAATCCCACTAAAGTGTTTTTGTCCATTTTTTCTTGTTTACCTTATTTATATTATAATTCTCGTTTTATCCTTTATTAATGGCTGCCTTGATAAATGACAGGAACAAAGGATGCGGTTTCAGTACAGTACTGCTGTATTCGGGGTGGAACTGCACTCCGATAAACCATTTCAGGGTAGGAATCTCAACGATTTCCACCAAGTCTGATTCGGGATTGATACCGACACACTTCATGCCCGCTTTCTCAAATTCCTGCTTGTAGTCATTGTTGAATTCATAGCGATGGCGGTGACGCTCCTGAATGTGTTCGCTCTTATAGGCTTCGAAAGTTTTGGAATTCTGGTCGAGCACACATTCGTAAGCTCCCAGACGCATCGTACCTCCCATGTTGGTGATAGCCTTCTGCTCTTCCATGATATCGATAACGTTGTGCGGAGTCTTTTCATCCATCTCGCGGCTGTTGGCATCGGCATATCCCAGTACATTGCGGGCAAATTCGATGGCAATGCACTGCATACCCAGGCAGATACCGAATGTAGGAACATTGTGTGTACGAGCGTATTTGATAGCTATAAACTTACCTTCGATACCACGCTGTCCGAAGCCCGGGCAGATAATGATACCGTCCATGTCTTTGATTTGCTCTTCCACATTTTCATTTGTCAGCTTCTCACTGTTGATGAAGTGGATGTCGGCCTTGCGGTCGTTGTATGTTGCTGCCTGTGACAATGCTTCAAGGATGGATTTATAAGCATCCTGCAAATCATATTTTCCCACTAAGCCTATTTTAACTTTTTCAGTAGCTTTGTGACGACGGTCGAGGAAATCCCTCCACGGGCCGAGGGTAGGAGTCTCGCCTACGGGTAAGCCCATTTTCTGTAGGATGGTAACGTCCAGTCCTTGTTCCTGCATGCGCACCGGAACCTCATAAATAGTAGGCATATCCATGGATTGCACCACTGCATTCTCGTCTACATTGCAGAATAGAGCGACTTTCTTTTTCAGGTTAGTGCTCAATTCGTGTTCTGTGCGAAGTACCAAAATATCCGGTTGGATACCTACGGATTGCAATTCTTTTACAGAGTGCTGTGTCGGTTTTGTTTTCAGCTCACCGGCAGCAGCCAGATAAGGTACGTATGTGAGGTGTACGCATAAAGCGTTACGTCCCATTTCCCATTTTAACTGACGGATACTTTCCAGGTAAGGCAAGGATTCGATATCACCTACCGTACCTCCGATTTCGGTGATTACGAAGTCAAATTTATTTTTAGTGCCTAATAATTTTACGTTGCGCTTAATTTCGTCAGTGATATGGGGAATAACCTGAATGGTCTTTCCCAGATAGTCGCCACGGCGTTCTTTGTCGATAACGCTCTTGTAGATGCGACCGGTTGTAATGTTGTTGGCTTTGGTTGTCTGGATTCCCAAGAAGCGTTCATAGTGTCCCAGGTCAAGATCGGCTTCGTGGCCGTCTACGGTTACATAACATTCACCGTGCTCGTATGGATTCAGAGTTCCCGGGTCGATGTTGATATACGGATCAAACTTTTGAATGGTAACATTGTAGCCTCTTGCTTGCAGCAATTTACCTATTGATGATGAAATAATACCTTTGCCCAATGAAGAGGCAACACCACCAGTTACGAAGATATACTTAGTTTCTCCCACGACTTAATATT
>ERZ1107006.1251-NODE-1251-length-22398-cov-4.468916_pt1 | contig 22398 bp, 17 predicted proteins | sample MGYA00403696_ERZ1107006 | MGnify/ENA primary metagenome ERZ1107006 (study PRJEB35170, sample SAMEA104062441) | human gut metagenome | biome: human gut; feature: human-associated habitat; material: faeces | place: Denmark | collected 2012-08-13 ...
TAGTCTTCCGTATGGAATTTAAGTTTACGTGCGGAATTTACTTTTTCACTCAAGCTAGAACAAACCTATTATGTAAAATGGACGGATATTGTTTTCGTTTTGCGTTAGGGAGAGTTTCATCTCCATAACGCAACGAAATACAATATCCGTCCATTTCACATTCATGCTTTTGTAAGTATGTCAGACTGCAATATTTTGTTAAGGTCAAAGAACAAAGATTCGAGATGCAAGGGATAATTATAGGACAGCTGATATAGTACTATATAATCAGAAAGAACCTAAAATGAAAAATTAAACCTGTACTTTGACAACTGAAAATGGCTATAAAAGGTCTAGTTTACTTTTTCTACAGCCTTTCCAAGGCATGATATATTGGTTATATCGATTACTATCTGCTGGGAAAGGAGCAGATGTGAATTATTACAATGCTAGTGGACAAATGGACCTGTCAGATCGAATAGCAATAGAAACTGGGATATGCATAGGGGAGTCATTCAAAAAAATAGCAAAAAGATTTCGCAGACATCCATCTACTATTGCACATGAAGTTAAAGAAAACAGAACCTTCATTAAAGGTAATTACCCGAATGGAAAAGATTGTCGCATGGCAAGACAATGCACAGTAAGGAATTTGTGTGGGTGTGATGAAGAAGCCTGTAATACAAAGTGTAGACTTTGCAGAGGAGTGGATTGTACCAAGGTATGCGATAGATATGTATCAGTTGCTTGCCATAAGTTTGATTCGCCTCCGTATGTTTGTAATAACTGTAAGGATAAAAAGCTTTGCAACAAAGATAAGTATATTTACAGTGCGAAATTCGCTGATGCAGCTGTAACTCGTCGTAGATCGGAGAGTCGACAAGGAGTTAGACTTTCTGATGAAAAGAAGGAAGAATTGGATGAACTTGTGACTCGACTTGTTAAGAAAGGCCAGCCTTTAACACACATATATGCAGAACATGAAAATGAAATGCCAGTGTGTTTGAGAACACTTTATAACTATATCGATGAAGGTGCCTTATCTATTAAAAACATAGATTTAAGAAGAAAGACAGGCTACAAACCACGAAAGAAAAAGTACAACGATATCAATGGATTTCACTCAATGGAGTATAGACAGTGTAGGACATATGAGGATTTTGAGTATGCGATGAAATTCAAATATTCAGAAGATGAAGTAACAGAAATGGATACTGTAAAAGGCGTTAGAGAATCTGGAAAGCGTTTGCTTACAATGATCTTTAGAAAGAACAACGTAATGCTACTATTCCTGATGCCAGATGGAAAAGCAGAATCCGTAAAAAGGGTTTTTGACTATCTCGAAACCGGATTGGGAATAGATGTTTTTAGACGGTTGTTTCCGGTTATATTGACTGACAACGGCAGCGAATTCAAGAAGGTAGACGAGTTAGAACTTACGCTGGATGAGGATGGCTTCCTAGTTTATAGAACCAGCCTTTATTACTGTGATTCAATGGCTTCATGGCAAAAAGGGTGTATCGAGAAGAATCATGAATTTATTCGTTATGCCGTGCCAAAAGGAAAAAGTTTAAACCCATACACGCAAGAAGATATGACTTTATTAATGAATCATATCAATAGTGTAAAACGTCCTGGACTTGGAAATAAAAGTCCATACGAGCTCGTAGAAGAGGATGATGAAGATTTCAAAGCATTAATGTCATTATTAAAAATGCACCTCATCCCGCCAGATGAAGTGCATTTAATGCCAGATTTATTCGTTAAAAAGTAATTAGACCGAAGCTGCAGATAGTAATCGATTTGTCAATAGGTATTAGACGGGGCGCATTTACTTTTGCATAACAAGTAGCCAGCCGTCTGTTAATCATGCAAACAAATATATATACCTGCTATCTGGGATGCCTTAATTATAGCATGATATTTGAATTTGAACATCCATTATTAGGGCTTTATTTGACCTCAGAACAGAAATTTGATTATTGGACGTATTTTCAGTTGGGTTTTAGTTTTTCATTCAAGGTTTTACAATAGCAGGTTGTAGCCATTATTTTGGCAGTGATTTTATGGAAAAAGGAATGAAAGTCAAACTTGAAAAAGAGCCGGATAATGAGTACGACAAGGAAGCAATACAGGTAAAGGTAAAAGGACTTGGTAAAATAGGGTATGTGGATAACAGCCCTTTTACTGTTAAAGGTGAGTCTATGAGTGCTGGCAGGCTGTATGACAAAATTGGAGATAAGGCGAAAGGAAAGGTAGTATTTGTAGTTGATGGTGGGGTTGTGTGTATGATTGTCAATACAGGAGTGGATAAAAATTTGAATATTATTGATAGTGAGTTACAATAAATTGATGCGGATAGGACAAATATTTGTGTTCTATCTGCATTTTAGCATCAAAAAGAATTGGATAAACTATAGGGGGAGATTTACAGCATTAAGTTAAAAAATAAATGCGAGAAATCGAATTACAAATGTGAGAATTGATTGAAAAAAATGTCGGTTTTGTGATATCATTGTCATAATTGGGTTGAGTATGCCTGATTGGTTTAGAGTGTATAGTGTCAAACAGTAGACGAGGTAAATAATATGGCAATATCATACAACGGATTATGGAAATTATTAATTGATAATGAAAAGAAAAAAATGGATTTGATTAATGATTTGGGAATCAGCAGTAGTACTATTGCAAAAATGACTAGGGGAGAAAATGTTTCTTTATCAGTTTTAGAAAAAATATGCGAAGAATATGATTGTGATTTCGGGGATCTTATTAGTTATGATAGAAGACATAAAAAGTAAAATGATTTACGGAGCAATCTTCTTTTAGGGGGTGTTATTTTGCCTATACGTATTCCGTGGGATGAACAGGAAACTGCAATACTGATTTCTGCGTGTGAAGATTACAATCTGGATAAAATTTCAAAAAAGGCTGCTATCGAAACTGTATCAAAAAAATTGAGGCAACGGGCAATTAATAGAGGATTAACTATAGATTCAATATTTCGTAATGAAAATGGTATCACAATGCAATTTATGCTGATAAATGAACTAATTACGAACGAAAAATCAGGATTGCGTGGTGCATCTAAACTGTTTGTAAGAATGGTAGAAATGTATAAACATGATACAGATGAATTTGAGAAAATTTTAAAGGAGGCAAGAGAAATGTGTAATCAATCTATCAATATTCGAGATTTGTTTTCAAAATGGCTTTCAGAACAGTTTTCTCCTGCCCAGGTATCGGAGATATTTATTACATACTATGATATAGATGAAGATTTAAGGAATGAAGGAGTATTAGGAACCTCCCTGCTTGAGATAACTAGATTGGATATAATAGAGGGGATTTTGAATAAATTACAAATATCTCATCGATATTCCGCCAAATATATTAGTGCGGTGAAATTATATCGAGATTGGCTATTACATAATGAGCAATTTTTATCAGACGATATGGAAGATGCAGAATCGGAGAATGAGGAAGAAAAGTTTTCTACTATTAATAAAGAAAATGCAATAGATGATAGCAATAAAGAAGATACAGAGCTTATGTATGTGGATTATAAGAAAAAAGGGGTTTATAAAAACTCACAGGTGATATTTTTTGAATATTTTGGAACTAGAGAATATGGTATTGAAACATGGAGTAATTTGTATGAAAAAGTGTATCAATGCCTACTAGATGATTATCCACACATTATAAATGGGCAAATGAGTAAGGCTATAGGGTATTCAGCGGATGCTATTGTCAATAAAGTAGGACAATTATTAAAAATATGCAATATAGATGCAGAAAAATTAGTTATTGCATACAAATACAAAAATGATGAATCTCACCATAATCAGTTTAGAGCAGCTTGGGGAAAATATAATCAGTTTTCAGGAGATGAATCATTTGACACAACAAGTGTAAAATCGGAAACGAGCAATGTTGATGGTAAGAAAGAAAATGTTGCATTGTATATGCGTTTAAAATCCATGGCGAGTGTATATGATGATGTGCATGGTTATAATATAGAATGGATTAAATCCATGATTGGACTTTCGATTGATATTGAGAAATTGAGAACAGTACTAGAAGACGTTTCATGGATAACAAAAGTTGAAGAAGATGTGTACTCGTTTTCAAAAAATGCGAAGCCATTTGAAAAGACAATTGAATTTGATAAAGAATCATTTGTTAGAGTTCTGATGCATAGATACCAGAGTGGTATGCGATTCGATTCCATTGATTTTGATAATTTTCGTGAAACATATGCTGACATTGTTGGTGAAGAAATAAATTTTACAGATAAAGAATTGGAAATATGTTTGCGTAAATGTGGAGTTTTGTATCAAGGACGTGTATTTCCTGCTGAAGGCATCGTCAATAAAAGTGCAAGAGAAAGACTTATGGAGTATATAACAAGCAGTTTTGCAAGTGGAAAGCAGATTTTATATTATAAGTCTATTTATTCTGATTTAACAGATGTATTTGCGTATTGTTTTAATTTAACAGATGCGATGATGCTTAAGCCATATTTAGAGTATGTATGTGAACCAGATGAATACTACTTTGCTGAAGAATATATGACTAAAGAAAAGAATGTGAAAATTGATCATTCATCGGAAATAGAAGACTTCTTACTATCAATGGGGAAACCATTATCATATGATGAAATATATGCTGGTTTATCTCATATATCGAAGGAGATAATTTATAATGAGATTAAATCAAATCCTAATATTGTTCTGAATGAGAGGGGACATTATTACCATTATTGGATGTTTGAATTCACTTCAGAAGATGCAGACAGAATATCAGGATTTATTGGTGAAGATATTGAAGAAGATGGTTATTGCATTTGGTCTCGTGTATTTGTAAAAATTCAGAAGAATATGCCATTGTTTATAGAGAATAATGCGTATCTCACGTCAATTGGTATTCGAAATGCTGTTTCGAAGAAATTATCAGGGAGATTTAATTTTGATGGCGAAGTTATATGCAACTTAGGGCAATTTCTTAGTATGGCAGCTGTATATAGGCTCTATGGAGAACATAAAGCACCATTTTCTGACGATGATATCTACAAGTTTTCAAAGGAAGTAAGTGGCGGAGTAATATACTTTGATTCTTTGTCAGAAACTGTTATCAGAACGAGTAGGAAACAGTTTGTAAATAAAAATGATGTTAAGTTTGATGTTGAGGAGATTGATAATGCATTGGCAACTTATTTGTCAACGGGCTATATGTTAATTAAGGATATAGACTCATTCTTAGTGTTCCCTAATGTGGGTTATGAATGGAATGCTTTTCTGCTTGAAAGCTATTTGATGTATTACAGTTCAAAGTATACACTACTAAATAACGGGCGATCACTTAATAATGTAGCCGGTGCTTTGGTAAGAAAAGGTAGCGGATATGATGATTTTGTTGAAGTGTGTGCAGATGTGTTAGCCAATAGCGACTGTGTATTAACAAAACAAAAGGCTCTTGATTATCTTGCAGATCAGAATCTTTTGACGAGAAGAAGTTATAGTAGAATTGATAGTGCAATTATAAAGGCAAAGCAAATAAGAAACAAGGAAGGATAGATGAAATGTACGCTTATGAATGGGATGCATCGACGGGAGGTTTTGTTCTCATACCGATGCCACTAACATTTTCGAAGGAACCGCGCCCGGTTTATTATAAAGAATTGGATATATTAGGTTTTGACGAATATTGGATATATGATAAGAATGATAGCTTCCCATATATGTGGGCAGAGGCAAATAATTATTATTACAGGGGAAGATTAGTTGCTAAAACAAAAGGTGGTTCAGTGTATAGTGCCCCAGAATTAGAAATTATCGAGGCACCTGAACCAGAAGGATATCCACTTAGATTTGTAGATATACCAGCAATGGTTGAAAAAAACATGGACTTAATGAATCAGCTTTCACAGGATACAATTAAAATGATTTATAACTCGTATGTAAAGTATAAAGATAGAGTTGATGTGTTCTATGTGGCTTTTTCAGGAGGAAAGGATAGTGTGGCAACCCTTGATTTGGTGCAAAGGGCACTACCTCATAATGAATTTAAGGTGTTATTTGGTGATACTGGAATGGAGTTCCCGGATACGTATAAAACGGTTGATGTAATTCATGATTTATGTTCAGATAATAAAATTGAATTTATTGTAGCAAAATCTGATTTTTCACCGGATTACACATGGTCAAAGTTTGGTCCGCCAGCAACTGTGAATAGGTGGTGCTGTAGTGTTCATAAGACTTCTCCACAAGTTACGGCATTGCGAAGAATACTGGGAAAACCAGATTTTACTGGAATGGCTTTTGTAGGTGTACGAGGAAGTGAAAGTCTTTCGCGAAATGAATATGATTTTATTAGCTTGGGCGAAAAACATAAAGGACAGTATAGTTGCAATCCTATTTTAGAATGGAATTCCGCAGAACTTTATATGTATATATACATGAGAAATCTATATTTAAATGAAGCATATAAAAAGGGGAATAGAAGAGCAGGCTGTTTAGTATGTCCAAGGGCTGCTGAAAGAAACGAGTATATGGCAAGAGTGTGTTATCCAAATGAGTTTAATCATCTCTTAGATGCAATATCTTCTGTATATAAAGAAAATTTCCCATCTGAAAAGAAATTAGATCAATTCATGGCAAATGGGGGATGGAAAGCAAGAAAAAATGGACGCGATATATCTATACCCGTTAATTATGAAGAAAAGAACGATAAAGAGTTAGGACACATATATGTGACCAATCCAAAAACAGATTGGAAAGAATGGATAAAAACTATAGGAGTACTTCGAACCAGTGATTCGCCATATATAATTAATTTCCGAGGAAACGAATATTCTTTTGAGTTAAGTCAAGTTGATAACAAGATTGAAGTGATTTATAACTTAGAATTAACAAAGAGTGCAACGCTCTTTATTAAGTTATTGAAAAATGTTTTTAGAAAAGTGGCATGTTGCATTGGTTGTAGAGAGTGTGAAGCAGATTGTCCATATGGAATTTTGAAAATAAAAGATGGAAGAGTTATGGTGAGTGATGGATGCCACCATTGTGCACAATGCCATAAAGTAGAAAAAGGATGTTTGGTATATAAATCATTAGAGAAGCCTAAAGGAGGAAATAAAATGGGTAAAACACAAAGTTTAAATTGCTTTTCACATCATGCTCCAAAGATAGATTGGTTGGAGCAGTATTTTGAATTCAGAAATGAGTTCAATGAGAAGAATCGTTTGGGATCAAATATGTTTAGCTTTTTCAAGAGATTTTTAAGAGATGCAGATTTGTTAGATCAAAATGGATTTACACGCTTTGCTGAGATAATTGCTGATATTGGTTTAGATGATTCATTAAGTTGGGCATTAATGCTTTCTAATCTGGTATATAATCCACAAATTGGTTGGTATGTGAAAAATATAAAATTTAATGAGACGCTCAGTAAAGAGTATGTTTGTAGTATGTTAGTTGATGATGGAGCAGATGAAAAATGGGTATCAGATGTTTGGAGTTCATTTGGAAGATTAGTTGAACTGGGGTTTGCACATGTAGGTATGGGTGAAGCAATAAAGGAAAAGAATAAAATGGTGGCAATTTACAGAACATCATGGGCAAATCCAGATGAAAGAGTGATTCTTTATTCTCTATTAAAATTTGCAGAAGCTTGTGGAAATCGTAGACAGTTTACACTTACAGAGCTTCTCGATAATTCTATCGAAAGAGGAGGCATTAGCCCTACGCAGATATTTGGACTTGATAGAGATATGATGGAGAAGATACTGAATGGATTGACGTTTAATTATTCTGAGTTTATCGAGGCAAGATTCACGCTTGGACTTGACAGTATTACTATAAAAAGTGATATTAGTGCTGCAGAATTATTGAATCAGTTTTTTTAGGAGGGCAAGATATGAGTTATCGCGATTATTTCGATATTGATCCGGATTATTTTCCGCAAGTAGATAAAAGAATTATTGATACGGTACCAGATTTATGGAAAAAATTCTATCCACACCCATCATTTGTATCCTTGCTTAAGGCAACAGTTGATGTTCTTAAAAGAAAACAAAAACTATCCATATGGGTTGATGGAGCTTATGGTACTGGTAAGTCACATGCTGTTTTGACTTTAAAAAAGTTAATTGAAGCAAATGCCGATGAGACAAAAACATATTTTGAAAAGTATAATCTGGATACATTCTTGTACAAGGATTTGATGGCTCAGAAAGAATCAGGAAAAATATTAGTATGTCATCGTTATGGATCATCAGATATAAACAATGATGTTGAACTTATTGTTGCAATACAAGAGGGAATTGAAAAAGCTCTTGTAGAAAATGGAATTGAGAATCAGGCGAATTCATCACTTAAGAGAGCTCTTATTAGATATTTTGAAAATGATGAAAATAAGCGGAGCTTTGATATTTTTGCAGCTGGTTCATATAGAGATGTTTTAGGCGGGGATATGGCTGATGATATTCTTGAAAAACTCAGAACATATGAGGATGACGCACTTCGTACTTTGATTACGAAAATCTTCAAGGTCAGTATGGTTAAGAGGAGTTTTTCGATGAATACCGGCGAGCTGTGCGAGTGGATTAGAGAGGTTATTGAAAAAAATAATCTATATAATCTTATTTTCATATGGGATGAATTCTCAGAGTATTTTGAGAATAATTTGCATCATTTAACTGGATTTCAACAGATTGCTGAGTTAGCTGCGACAGCACCATTCTGTTTGATGATAGTAACACATAAGGCTGAAGGCTATTTTTCTGATGGTGATCCAGATAAGAAAAAGATATTAGATAGATTTGTGCCTCCTGTACACATTTCTTTACCAGAGAATATAGCATTTGCGTTGATGCACGAGGCTATGAAGGTAACAGAAGATGAAACATTAGCAGCTAAATGGGAAAAAAATAAGGGAAGTCTTGATAAGAGAACCATGCAAAGCCGCACAGCGGTAAAGAATAAGATTGGACTTACGGATGCTGATTTGTCGAACGTTTTGCCTATTCATCCTTATGCTGCATTATTGCTCCAACATATATCCATTTACTATACATCTACTGCTAGAAGTATGTTTAATTTTATTAAGAACGATGAGGGAGAGGATGTGAAAGCATTCCAGTGGTTTATCGATAATTATGATTTCTCTTCACAAAATCCATTTATAACTATAGATATGCTATGGAGCTTCTTCTATGAAAGTGGACAGAGTAAGCTTGCTTCAGGAATCAAAGAAGTGTTAAACTGCTATACACCAAAGCTGGATAAAGATTTGATTGAAGAAGAAAAGAGAGTATTAAAAACAATTCTTTTATTACAAGCCGCATCCGATAGAATGACTGGTAATAGAGATATTTTTTTACCAAATGATAAGAATATTACACTTGCTTTTGAAGGAACGGATCTTGAGTTCCCGGCTAGAAATATTGCAAAGAAACTTTTAAATGATCATGTTATTACAAGAACACCTTTGACTGGAGATGTTTTCTCATATTGTTGTAAGAATACAGGAACTACGGTTGATTCAACACCATATATTAAAGACGCACAGAATAAATCAACAAAAGATTTGTCATTTATGACTGGGTGTGATTTGAGGAATATTATTGAATTTACTCCTTCAGCTCCTTCATTAGAAATGCGATACAGTTTAGCATACGCGACTTTATCTGATTTTGATAGTGAGGCAAAAAAAGCAAATAATCCTGATACTGTAAATAATAAATTGTATGCTGTAGCGACAATAGCCAGAGATGACAGTGAGAGAGTAACACTGCAGAAAAAAATAAAATCTTTCTTTGAGTCAAATCCTGATACTTCAGTTGTTGTAGTTGATATGTCAAATACAACTTTAGGAGATGCCCAATATGGAGAATTTGTTGAAAATTATGCTATGGCTTTGGCTATTGGTAATAGCGATATTACTCAGAGAAAAACCTATGAAGGTTATGCTACAGATGTATTGAAGAACTGGGCTAAGAGAATAAAGAGTGGAGACTTCTATGTATATTCAAAATATATGAAAGAAGGCGAACGGGTTGCCAATAGCACAGATTTGATTTCAAAGTTAATGGAAATTAATAAATGTCATTATCCTAATTGTCTTGAGGCTGCATTCCCAAATGTAGTGAACACCATGTATGGTGCTAATTCTCTTGTAGCTGGTGCAACATGCGGTATTACAGAGGAGATGAAGGGTACATTCCGTTCCGGAAATGAGGCGACAAAATTAGAAAATGCTCTTAAAGATGTATGGAAAGTGGCTGATTATTGGAAGACTTCTCGATCATACATTGCAATATTAAAAAATGTTGTTGATGGAATTATTAATGAAGTATTTAAAGACCATGACAGAGTTTCGATTGCATATATTTATAATATCCTAAAGGAAGAACCATACGGTTTTATGCCTTGCAACCTTACTGCTTTTATTCTTGGATTTATTTTGAAAGAGTATGCAAATGGAACTTATTCGTATAGCGATAATATGACAACTGATACGCTTGATACAGACAAATTAGCCACAATGATTGCTGAGATCATTAAACAGGAGAATACTCCAGATAAAAGATATAAGGATAAATATATTGTTACACTTACAGAATCAGAGAGAGCGTTTAATAAGGTGACATCAGAGGCATTTTCAATTGATTCCAAATATTGTGTGTCGATCACAGATACAAGATCTAGAATAAGAGAACAAATGAAAACATTTTCATTCCCGATTTGGTTAGTTGAGTATGATATGGATGATGTATCATTTAAAACTAGTAAGGATGTGGTATGTTCACTTATAAATAATTATTGTGCTATTGCAAATAATCAGAATGATGGAAAGGGAAAATCAGATAGTGACATCGCTCTTGAAATAGGTAATATTTGCATAGCTAATCCAGATGCAGTAGAGGATTTGAAAGTAGTAATTACCAAGGATAGATGTAAGCAAGGAATGCTGAAATATCTTGAGTCGTATGCAGGGGGAGAGCTTGTATCAATAGCAAATGCAGTGGGCGATGGTGGACAATACATCAATCATTTAGAATATAAGTTTAGTTCTGATGCAGCAAATTGGGTTTGGAATAAGGATACAGTTCATAGTAAAATTGATGAACTTATTACGGAATATAAGATTATTGAATACAGTAATAAGATATTAGCTAAGAATACCACATATATTGAGACTATTCGTTCATGGTGTGACAAGATAGCTCAGATTCGTTTGGCGTATTCTGTTATTAAGAACAATATTGATGAAGGAAAAGAATTTTATGAGATGCTGAGAGATTTAAAGAAAGCCAATAGCTTGTTGGATTCTCAGAAGAAGAAGTTTCTGGAACTTTTAGTAGCTAATGTGGATAACTTTAGAACGTTTATGTCTTCGCAGGCAGAGATGTTTGAAAAGTCATGCTCACATTATTTAGATGGACTTTCTTTGGATGATGTAAATGCAATGATTGAAGACGACCAGTATGGATTTAAGGGCTCTTATGTCTCCGAACCGGACAAGTACTATGAGAAAGTGCAAAAGGCAGTATTGACATATAAGAGTTCGCTTGAACATGTGAAACTTCGTAATCTTTGGAAAGAACTTACGAGAACGGAATGCCCATTTGATTGGTCTGCAAAGTATTTGATGCCAATCATGGCCATGGTTCCAGATCAGGAAGCCGATATGGCAAGAAAAGCATTTTCAACCATAAATTCTGGCAAGAATGATTCGGATTTAATATCTAGTGCGATGGATTATATTTCAAAGATGTCTTATGTCAATATGCTTAATAGCAAAGAGGAAAGAGATAAGGCATTTGAAGAGGTATTCTTAAAGGAATATGAGGTTCTTTTTGAGAGTGTTGATTATGTAAAAGAATATTTAAAAACGCATGTTTCTGAACAACCATATTTCTGGTTAGAGAGTAAAGATGTTGCTGCAAAGATTAAAAGCATGGCAACTGCCAGTTATATGGAATCCGGCTATGGAAAGGCAAAGAAGATTATTGATGATATGCCAGCGGACAAGGTTAAAGAATATCTAAAGCAGTTAATAGAAGATAATATTGTGGTTGGGGTAGAGATTATTAAAGGAAACAATTGATTGTGAGGTGACGTGAGTTTATGACTCTTGATAAAATTGAAAAGAGAATTGAAACTCTATTGGCATCGGATAAGCGGTGGCCGATTTTAGTGGATTTTCCAAACAAAAGTGGTATGAAGTCTTTTCTGCATCACTTTAATGTTGGAAAAAATGAAATCCTCTCTGCAGGTGAGTTTTGTGGAAAGGATGGCACTATGAAGTTCGAAGAAATGTCAAATCGAATTGAAAATAATGAAGGAAATCTTTTTCTTGTGAATTTATCGGCTTATTTAAAACTGTATGGAGAAAATGTATTAAAGAATACATTAAAGGCAATAGTCTCGAAAACAATTAAAGGTCATGCAGTCATTGTTACATATCAATGCCGTGAATATATGAAATATTCAGATAGTAGATTTCTTGAAAGAGGACAGATATGTATTGTTGATGGTGAATTTGATGAATCTTCTAGTATCTGTATGATTTCGCCTGCTTTGGCAGAAGCCTTTTATGGAGCATACATTGGCTTTGAAAAAGTGGGAGAGGCATTCGATACAAGTAAGGAAAATACTATTTATATTGCAACGGATGTAAACAAACAGATATTTAAGATGTCACTCATCCATATATCACAGCTGAGTAATGGGTATGATGTTCTGTGCTTACAAGATTCTAGACTAAAAAATGCACCGGAAAGTATTGGCAATGATAATCAATGGAATGAACTGTTAAAAATAATGGGTTCGTCTGATTTTTCTTTTGTTGTTGAAAGTCAGTTTGGTTCTATTGGTGGGCTTGTTGAATGTATAAAGAATTATCCAAACTATTCGGATACAAAAAAATGGTTGTATTATATTGCACTTACTGTTTTAGGATCGAAGAATAATTCTTATTTGACATATGCGATAACAGGTATAACAAGTTATAAGGAAATACCCCAGGCATTGTTCAGAGCTTTGATTACAATTGATAGAAAAAATGTTAATTTTCCTAAAATGTATGAAGAACGAAAAGAAATACTTAGGTTTTACACTCAATATCTAAATGAAGCTGTTGATTTTTGTAAAGTTATTTCATCTAAGCAAGAAGAGGCTATTTATTATCTAACAGACTTGACTCAGCCTGAAAAGGAAAAAGTGATTGATTGGTTAGACGTGTATGGAAAGAAGTATTCTACCAATGAATTAGTAAATATCTTGAATGTGGTATTTCCAAATTTGGCTGCGTACTTATCTCATTACAGATTTAATAAAGATTTGTTGAATACATATTTTGAAAGTTATAAGTATCAAAAGGTAATCAATAGAATCTTGCCAAGTTTTGAGGTAATAGTCGAAGAACAGGCTTTGAATTTAGACTTTGTAAGTGTATTAAAACCTCGAACACAGATATTCGATAAGATTGATTTGGCGGGGACCCATGCTTATTTCTTCGATGCATTAGGTGTTGAATACTTGGGATTTATTCAGACGAAATGCAATGAGTATGGATTATCCGTAAATATCACATGTGGAAGGTGCGAGCTACCCTCGTTAACATGTTATAATAAGGAGTTTCTACAGGTTTGTAATGATATGGGATGTCCGGTTACTTCTATTAAAGAACTTGATGAAATTAAGCATCATGGGGAAGACAGCTTTGATTATGAAAAAGTGAAGACTCCAATTTATTTGATTAGAGAATTGGAAATAATCGACGAGTTATTACGTAAAATTCGAGTTTCCATCATAAATAACAAATATGAGAAAGCTGTTATAGTTTCGGATCACGGTGCAAGCAGGTTAGCTGTGTTGCATGAAACGGAAAATATATGGCAAATGGAAACAAGTGGAGTACATTCCGGAAGATGCTGTCCTAAAAATGAGATTAATACAAAACCAGATTTTGCTATTGAAGAATCAGGATATTGGATACTTGCGAATTATGATAGGTTTAGAGGTGGTCGTAAAGCTAATGTAGAGGTACATGGTGGCGCAACACTTGAAGAGGTCGCAGTTCCTATCATTGAAATCACTAGGAAAATTGAAGGGATTGAGGCATTCATACTTGAAGAATATAGGATTGTTTCACTTGCAGCAATGGAGATTCCTGTTCTTAAAATATATGTGGGAATAATCAGTAGCAACATTGGTGTGATGGTTAATGATAAATATTATGATGCTGTTTCGACTGAGGATAAGTATATTTATAAAATTGAATTGCCTGGCTGTACAAAGAAGGGGGTATATTCGGTTGAAATAGTGAATGGTTCAGATGTTTTGTCTAGAGATAATTTGTTTGAAGTGAAGAAAAAAGGATTTACTGAAGTAAGTCTGTTTGACTAAAGGAGGAGAAAATAGTGGAAGACAAGTTACGTAACTATTTTGAAGAAATGGTTGTATATAAAGATTTAAGAAATAATAATTTCTTCTCATCACTTGGTTTACCTGCCTTTTTACGAGATTATCTGTTGAAAACTTTTTGTAATGATTCAGGACAATTTGACATGGATGAGGTTTCGGCTTTTATAAAGAAATATATTCCCAAAAAGGAAGATTGGATGAGAATAAAAAATCAAATCATTTATGAAAATGAAACAGTTCAATTACTAACCAAGATTACTGTGGATATAAATATTAAGACAGGAGAAATATCATTTTCATTACCTGATTTTGGAGTGACGGACAAGGAAACAATGATTGAACCATCAATTTGGGAATTGTACAAAGATGAGTTGGTTCAAAGTGGAGAAGTTTGGGGAATTATTAAACTTGGCTATAGGCAACCAGATGATACGGTTAAACCTAAAATACCAGGAAAGATTAAGTTAGTAGGATTTAAGAATTTTTGCCCATATACTGTAGATTTAGATTATTACAAAGAAATGAGGAGTCACTTTACCACGAAAGAATGGATAAATGTAGTATTGGGAGCTATTGACTATAATGCGGATGGTTATGAAACAGAATTACAAAAGCTATCGATGTTAACACGCTTACTGCCTTTTGTTGAAAAGAGAGTTAACATTATCGAATTAGCTCCTAAGGGAACCGGTAAGAGTTATGTGTTTGGGCATGTCAGTAAGTACGGAATGTTAACAGATGGAGGAAAAGTAACTAGATCAAAGATGTTTTATGATGCATCTAGAAGAAAGCCAGGTTTTATTTGTGGTCCTGATTATGTAGCCATTGACGAAGTCAAGTTGGTAAGTTTTGGGGATGAAAATGAGATGCGTTCCATACTACAAGGATATTTGGAATACGGCAAGTTTAACTCAAACGGATATGATGGTGAATCGGATGCAGGAGTGGTTTTCCTTGGAAATATTAAGGAAGAGAATATGAATGAATATGAGTATATGTTGTCAGAACTTCCTACATTGTTTCAGGAAACAGCATTGCTGGATAGAATTCATGGATTTGTTAAAGGCTGGGATATTCCTCGAATGAATGATAGCTTAAAAATTACAGGATGGGCACTTAACTCAGAATATTTCTGTTCTATTCTGCATGAACTTAGAAATGATACAAGTTATAGAGCAATTGTAGAAAAGATTGTTGAGGTTCCAGAACATGCGGATACGAGAGATACAGAAGCAATAAAAAGAATTGCAACAGCATATTTGAAGCTTTTATTTCCTCATGTGAGAAGCGAGAATGATGTTGACCGACAGGATTTTACGGATTACTGTTTAACGCCAGCAATGAGAATGCGTCGCATAATAAAGCTTCAACAGGGAATGATTGATACAGAGTACAAGGGTAAGGATGTACCATTCTTGATGGTAAAGGATGTTTAGAAATGGAAAAAGAATGTTTGGCATGTAGGAAGTCACCACTGGATAAGAATACAATTGGTATTAATAAAAAAATGTTGGGCAATCAGCTGAAAACGTTTTATTGTATGGATTGTTTGGCTGATTACCTAGGGTGTTCGGTGGAGGATTTATTAGAAAAGATAGAAGAATTTAAGGAAGAGGGGTGTACTCTCTTTATTTAAAGGAGATGTGGCAAATGGTTTATGCAGACAATGCGGCTACAACAAAATTGGATATTGAAGCATTTGCAGCAATGAAGCCATTTCTTTTGGATGCATTTTCAAATCCGTCGCAGCCATATAGTTTTTCACGTACTTCAAAAAAAGCAATTAAGGAAGCACGAGAAACAATTGCGATGTGTATTGGAGCGGATCCAGAAGAAATATTTATTACTTCTGGTGGAACAGAAAGTGATAATTGGGCAATTAAAATTGCATCATGTGGCGGACATGTAATTACATCTGCAATTGAGCATCATGCGATATTAAATTCATGTATTGCATTAGAACGTTGTGGTGGGAAAGTCTCATATTTGGGTGTTGATAGTAGAGGAGTAGTAGATGTCACAGCGTTAGAATCAAAGATTGATACATCAACGAGGCTCATATCTGTAATGTTTGCGAATAATGAAATAGGAACAATACAACCTATTTCTCAATTAGCAGAAATTGCACACAAGCATAATTGTTTGTTTCATACAGATGCGGTTCAAGCTGTAGGACATGTGAAAATTGATGTCCACGAGCTTGGAGTTGATTTGTTATCTGCATCTGCACATAAATTTAATGGACCAAAAGGAATAGGTTTTTTGTATATCAAAAAGGGAACGAATATATTTCCTTTTGTAGATGGTGGTGGTCAGGAATCCGGATATAGAGCAGGGACAGAGAATGTAGCTAGTATCGTGGCAATGGCAATCGCTTTGAAGAATAATTGTGAACATATTAATGAACATATGAACAAAGTATATGCTCTAGAAAATCGGTTGATGAGTGGATTATATGATATGAAACTTGATTTCATAAGAAATGGAGCTGACATGAGAATTCCTGGGAATGTGAATCTTTCTTTTAGGGATTTTGAAGGAGAATCTTTATTGCACAGACTAGATTTGATGGGAATCTGTATATCAACAGGTTCCGCATGTGATGGTGTCAATACACAAATATCCCATGTTATTCACGCAATAGGTGTTCCAGACGATTATGCGAAAGGAACAATTAGGATATCTTTTGGAAAAGATAATTCAAATGATGATGTTGATGAGATTTTAAATGCGATGAGAAAGATTATGCTATAAGGGTATATGAAAGATATATTAAGGAGTGAAATAACTGTGGCACAGACAAGAAGTTATGTAACGAAACAAAAGGGAAAGACAGAGGTTGACCCTTTGTGGAATATGCCATTCACCAATCCGGTAAATGGTACACGAATGAGAATATTAACCAGATGCTTATGGAGCGTTATCTTAATAAGCAGGCAAGACGCAGCTCTCATAAGAATCATATGAAAGGACCGAGAAAGCGTACAGAAGATTATACGGATTAAAAATCAAGCAGACATTGATGCATTCAAGAAAATGTATGGAATAGATGGCGAGATAGAAAAGGAACCAACATTAAACAATGTATTTGATTAAGACGATAAAGGGTGATATAACAAAAGTAACAGATGTACAGGCAATCGTGAATGCAGCAAACAACTCACTTCTTGGTGGAGGCGGTGTAGATACTTATGGTACTTCGAAAACATCTATGCCTGTGGAACGGATCCCTGGTGAAAAGATGTATATTGACTGGGTAGTATCATGATATAGGTTGTGTGATCAATGAGCATAAATCATGGGGGAACAAGTTTATTGACAATCTTGCCACTGATATTAGAATCGCATTCCCGGAGAGTAAAGGATATTCTGTTCGTAATCTAAAATACATGGCAAAATTTGCCGAGACATATCCAGATCGGAAATTTGTGCAGACAGCGTCTGCACAAATTTCGTGGTTCCATATATTGCAATTTTGGAAAAAGTCAAAGACCGAGAAAATTGTAACAAAATTCTGTTTGACTTTTCCCAAAAAGAAAAATATAATAATTCCTGAACGAGTAGCAGACTAGCGTAAATCCAGTTATGTTACTCGTTTTTTTATTTTAAAGTTAATAGAAAGACATGAAAAAAGTGTGTAGCCTATCAGCGTAAGTCCAGCTTATTGTGATAGGAACACACTTTTTTTGTGTCGCAAAACAAGGAGGTCAAATCCTCTGCTCCTGCAAGGGCGCATGCTATGCAGGCATAGCAGACATTTTGCTTCGCAAACAAGGAGGATAAATCCTCTCCTCACTCAAGGGAGTTCGGATTTTTCCTTCGGAAAAACAAGGAGGATGTATGTCAGAAAGTAACAAAATGAAGGAGATGCCGGTCAATAGGCTCATGGTGCAGATGGGAATACCGATGATCTTATCGATGGCATTGCAGGCGGTCTACAACATTGTGGACAGTGCCTTTGTTGGAAACATGAAGGTGGGAAGTGAAGCGGCGCTTAACGCACTGACACTGGTGTTCCCGGTACAGATGCTTATGGTGGCAGTAGGAATTGGAACGGGTGTCGGAACCAATGCGCTTCTCGCAAGGACACTCGGACAGGGAAATGCCAAAAAAGCTGCAAAAGTGGCGGGCAATAGTTTATTTCTCGGAGTAATTATTTATGTGGTATGTTTCTTATTTGGAATTTTTGGAGTAAGAGCATACATTTCATCACAGACCATTGATCCGGAAGTGATTTCAATGGGAATGAGTTATTTAAGAATATGCTGTGTGGTTTCATTTGGAATCATTTTCTTCTCATTATTTGAAAAATTATTACAGGCGACCGGACGTTCCCTTTATTCTACGATCGGTCAGGTGGTAGGTGCGGTCGTAAATATAATTCTTGATCCGATCATGATTTACGGTATCGGACCGGTTCCAGAAATGGGCGTAGAGGGTGCAGCCTATGCTACTGTAATTGGTCAGGTCGCATCGGCAGCATTATTATTTATTTTTCATATGAAATTAAATAAAGAGTTTGAACATGGTGTGGGATACATGAAGCCTGATACCGGAATTATAAAAGAAATCTATGCGATCGGTCTTCCGGCGATCATTGCACAGGCATTGATGTCTATCATGGTTTATGTGATGAATCTGATCTTAAAATTCAGTCCTTCTGCACAGACCGCATATGGATTGTTCTATAAAGTGCAGCAGTTTGTATTGTTCTTCGCATTTGGACTCAGGGATGCAATCACACCGATCATTGCGTTTGCCTACGGAATGCACAGCAAAAAGAGGATTCAGGACGGAATCAGGTATGGACTGATTTATACGATCGTACTTATGGTCGTTGGTGTGGCAAGCACAGAAATTTTTCCGGGTGCTTTTGCGATGTTATTTAATGCGGGGCAATCCAGAGAGTATTTCATTGGAGCGATGAGAATCATCTCCATCAGCTTCATTTTTGCGGGAATCAATGTGGCATATCAGGGAATTTATCAGGCACTGGACGGTGGTATGGAATCACTTGTGATCTCGCTGCTCAGACAGCTTATAATTATATTACCGCTGGCCGGTATTTTCTCTGTTTTTGTCAGAAACGGTCAGATGGGAGTTTCGTTGATCTGGTGGGCATTTCCAATCACCGAGCTTACCGCATGTCTGGTGGGATATGTATTGTTGAAGAGGATCAGAAAAAACAAGGTAGAAAGTTTAAGTTAAGGAGGAGTCAGTTATGGAAAAGAGAATCATAACGATCAGCAGAGAGTTTGGAAGCGGCGGCCGCTTTATTGGTGAAGAAGTGGCAAAGAAACTTGGGATTTCCTATTATGACAAGGATATCATCGGACAGATTGCGGAGCAGTCAGGATTTTCACCGGAATATATCCGTGAAAATGCGGAATTGTCTCCGAAGAAAGGCTTATTTGCCTATGCATTTTCCGGACGTGATATCACAGGGAAATCAGTGGAAGATATGGTGTATGAAGCACAGAGAAACGTGATCCTGAAAATTGCGGAAAAAGAAAGCTGCGTGGTCATAGGAAGAAATGCGGATTTTATCTTAAAAGACCGGGAGGATGTGCTGAATGTTTTTATACACGGGGATATGCCGGAAAAAGTGCAGCGTATCTGTAAACTATACAATGTCGCAGAAGCTGATGCTGCAAAAATGATAACCGAAACAGATAAAAGGCGCAGAACAAACTATAATTTCTACACAGACCAGAAATGGGGAATGGCAGGTAATTATTCGTTATCCTTGAACAGTTCACAGCTGGGATATGACAGGTGTGAGAAAATCATTTTGGAGTGTGTAAAATAGAGAATAGTATGGATCAATAAAAAAAACTGGTTTTTGAGGTGTCCCCTCAAAAACCAGTTCTTTTTTTATGATGTCTGAAATTCTGTTAAATTAACACTTCTCAGGTTCCGGATAATCAACACCGAACGTTTCAACTGTCACGGTTTTCATTACCTGTGGCTGTAACGGACGGTCAGAGTAATCGGTTGCTGTTTCCGCAATTTTATTGACAACATCCATACCCTCGATCACTTTGCCGAATGCAGCATAAGCGCCGTCTAAGTGTGGAGAGTTCTTGTGCATGATGAAAAACTGGGAACCGGCAGAATCCGGGATCATAGTTCTTGCCATGGATAAAACACCTTCAGAATGTTTTAAGTCATTCTTGAAACCATTCTGGGAGAATTCTCCTTTGATCTCATAGCCAGGACCACCCATTCCGGTTCCGTCCGGGTCGCCGCCCTGGATCATGAAACCGTTGATGACACGGTGGAAGATGACGCCGTCATAAAAACCTTTTTTTACTAAACTGATAAAGTTGTTTACAGTATTTGGTGCGATTTCAGGATAAAGCTCTGCTTTCATGATATCGCCGTTTTCCATCTCGATTGTAACAATTGGATTTGACATAATAATTGATTCCTTTCATTGAATATGATATCGTGATTTTTCATATACACACCATATTGTAACGAAAAAATATGTTTTCGTAAAGATAAAACACAAAAAATCAAATCGTTGTATTCTGAAAGCAGACTCTGATCTTTTGTGCAATGCCGGCATCAATAAAGCCTTTGTCTGCCATATCATCGAGAATATCGCAGGTTTTTTCATGCGAAAAACCCTGTTTATAAGGGCGGCTTTCGGTGAGTGCCTGATAAATGTCTATACACGCCATAATGCGTTCCGGCTCGTTTAATTCGGCGGCAGTTTTGCCGAAAGGATAGCCTTTTCCGTTCAGTTTTTCGTGGTGGAATGCTGCCCAGTCACGGATGTCTTCAAAATCGTTGATATTGGACAGAATCAGATAAGTATATCCTGCATGGTTTTTCATTTTTGAAAATTCTTCATCGGTCAGCTTATCCGGTTTTTCCAGAATATCATTGTCGATTGCCATTTTGCCGATATCATGAAGTGCGCCGGCCAGATACATTTTCTGAACCTGTGTGGGATCGTAGCCGTTGTACGCTGCAAATGCGGCGGCTTTCTCTGCAACACCAATGGAGTGTCTGCTTGTAAAAGAAGATTTATAGTCGACGATCTGCGCAAAAAAGTCGGCGATATTTTTGCAGGTTTCCCAGTCAAAGGTCTGTTTTTCTCTCGGAACGATCTCCCAGAGTTTCGTTTCAAAGGAGTCATCCCTGAAAGCTGCAAATTCGTTATCTGAAAATATATGGAAAAAAGCATCCACACTTGCGGCGTCAAAAAGTTTATCCGTATGCCGGATCAGGTACTGTTTTACCACATCCCATCTCTGTGTTTCAAAAGCACCGCTGTGCCCGATGATATCCACCACATCGGCAAGGTGGATAATGCGCGCAGACAGAGGAACTTCATCCCATTTTTTGTGAAATGGCCCGGTGCCGTCCGCGTGCTCATGATGGTATAGGATTGCATTGGTAACGTCAGTTTTAAAAGGGATTTTTGCAAGATTCTGTTCGCCGTAGATGCAATGCAGGTTCGTAGTGTTTGCCACAAGGTCAGCGGTCAGGTCTGCCGCGGAATGCTCCTGCAATTCCTCGGAAATATATTGGGTGAGGGCATTGTCGTGCAGCAGGGCGCAGATTGCGAGATCCTGCAGGGCATCCTCTGGCAGATCAAAATACTGCCCCATGCGCACACTGATATAGGCCACTCGCTTTCCATGTTTATTTTTAATATTCACCAGTTCTGCCTCGATGCAGTCGAGAGCATAGGAACAGGCACTGATCAAACCGATAATATCTATCTCCATAATTTATTTTAATGAAATCGGACGGCATACAAAGCCATGCCTTGCGATTTCATAACCTCCTTAAATTAGTAATAATTCCTATTATTGGATTATAAAATCAGTTTTCCATATTGTCAATAAGTTACCGTTCACAGGTTACCCTGCGAACGGTAACTTCGCAGCCCTATATAAAGTTTTGCTTCGCAAAAGAGGGCTGCTCACACCCACATCACGTTCATACGCACCTGAACAGCATGGTGTTCAGG
>ERZ1107006.1270-NODE-1270-length-22183-cov-8.004293_pt1 | contig 22183 bp, 20 predicted proteins | sample MGYA00403696_ERZ1107006 | MGnify/ENA primary metagenome ERZ1107006 (study PRJEB35170, sample SAMEA104062441) | human gut metagenome | biome: human gut; feature: human-associated habitat; material: faeces | place: Denmark | collected 2012-08-13 ...
TATAGGTGTTGACCTTCTCGCCCTTGATGCCCTCCAGATCGTAGCCCACGGACATGTTGAACACGAAGCCGTCGGGATCGCCGAAGCCGTAGACCTTGCTGAGGACCTTCAGAGCGCACCAGGCCTTGATATACTCGTCCATGGCCTGGGGCACGGTGAGCTCCGTGGACCACTCCTGGTTGTAGCCCTCGTCGTTGGCCAGAATGCAGGGGCGGGGCACACAGGCGGCCAGGTCCGCACCGTCCATCTTCTGGACGGTTTTCACCTCGAAGAACCGGGCACCGGCCACATAGGCGGCGATGATGTTCTGAGCCAGCTGGCTGTTGGGACCGGCGGCAGGGCCAAAGGGTGTTTCGATGCGTTCGCCGAAAATCGGCAGGCTCTTGCCGGTGGCGTGATACTGCTTGTGGACGCCGAACACGTCGCCGCAGCCGGCATACTCGGTGACCACCCAGTTCATCAGGGAGCGGAAGGGAATGGGATACATTTTTTCAGACATGGGATATCCTCCTTGTCAAGGTTTTTGGAATTATCAATACATCCGGTGGTTCAGATCGCCCCAGAGCTTCTTGGCAGCCTCCAGGATGTGGGCATTTTCCGCCTCCTCGTCGATACCCACCAGCACCCGGTCCTGCATCAGGAGCTTGCCGCCCGCGATGGTGGTCTGGCACTGGCGGCCGGTCATGCCGAAGATCATGTGGCCGTCGATGTTCTCGTCGGAGAAGGGGGTGAAGGGCTTGTAGTCCATAACGATGATGTCCGCCGCAGCGCCAGCCTTCAGCACCCCCAGCTGCACGGGGAAATACTTCTCGCCGATTTTGGCATTGTTGCGGAACAGCATGTCCGTGACCTCGCACCAGCCCACGTTGGGCAGGCAGTTCTGGCTCCGCTGGGAGCACAGGGCCACCTTCAGGGATTCCAGCATGTCGTTGGTATAGGCGTCGGTGCCCATGCCCAGCAGGATGCCCCGCTTGTGCAGCTGGAGCACCGGGCAGATGCCGATGGCGTTGCCCATGTTGCTCTCGGGATTGTTGACCACCATGGTGCCGGTGTCCTTGATGATCTCCATCTCGGCGGTGTTCACATGGATGCAGTGGCCCAGAATGGTCTTTTCCCCCAGAATGCCGTGGTCCTGGAGCCGCTGGACAGGGCGGCGGCCATAGTTTTGCAGGCTGTCGTACACGTCGTTCATGCCCTCGGACACATGGATGTGGTAGCCGGTGCGGCCATTGTTGGCGGCCACCATGCGGTCAAAGGTCTTGTCGCTGATGGTGAACAGGGCGTGTCCGCCGAACATGGCGGCCAGCATGGGGTCCCGGTTCCTTTCGCACTCGGTGATGAAGTCGGCGTTTTCCTGGATGGCCTGGAGGCACTTTTCCTCGCCGTCCCGGTCGGAAACCTCGTAGCACAGGCAGGAGCGGATGCCGAATTTCTTGGCAGAGGCGGCAATGGTGTGCAGAGAGCCGGGAATCTCGGCATAGGAGGCGTGATGGTCGAAAATGGTGGTGACGCCCTGCTTGATGCAGTCCATATACAGGGCGTCGGCGCTGGCGCGGGTGCCGGCCAGGGTCAGCTTGCGGTCGATGGCCCACCAGGTGCCGTCCAGGACCTCGTAGAAGTTGGTGGGATTGTTGCCCACGATGGACAGGCCCCTTGCCAGGGCGGAGTAGATATGGGTGTGGGCATTGATGAAGGCGGGCATGATGACGCCGCCCTTGGCGTCGATGAGGTTGGCCTGGGGGTATTTGGCCCGCAGGACGCTCTCCTGGCCCACCTCGGTGATGGTGGTTCCCTCATAGGCTACGGCGCCGTGCTCATAATAGCCCCTGCCGCCCTCGTCCCGGGTGATGAGTCTTCCGTTGATGACCAGATTCATGTGTGTTCCTCCTTATGAATTGTTCCAATGCTTCCGGGTAAAGAAAAATGTTTCAAACCTCCGGGTGGAGATCTGAAACACTCAAGCAACAGCCGAGTGATAGTTGCAGCCCGTGCGCGAGGCACTTCCTTACAGCTACCAATCTTGGATTGTTGTCTATATTCTACACGCTTTGGTATAAAAATGCAACAGAAATTTTAGCTCCAGCGGCAAAAAATGTGCAGGATTCCGAAAAAGCCAGCCGGGCCGGGCCGGAATCCCTATGAAAAAAATCTACAAAGTCGGGATACCGGTAATTTTGCGGGTGAAAGAGTCTGTATCGCGAAATTGTGAAATAATCATCAAATAGGCCGGAATCCACAATTTGCGGCGGCTGCCGGGTGCAAAGGAGGGAATGTGCATTTTTTACAAAATGCACAAAAAACACCGCGAAGATTTTACGGGCGCGAGGGACGATTTTCGGAACATCCCTCTTGAGTATTTGCCGGAATGGTGTTATTATCAGAACGGATGGGGGTATGAGCAAATTTCATCTACCCATTCGATTTTGAACAATCCTGGAACAATTTTTGAGGAGGCAATTATTATGAATGCTTATCTGGCCAGCGTTCTGGAGAACGTCAGAACCAAGCATGGCAACGAGCCCGAGTTCGTGCAGACCGTCGAGGAAGTCCTGTCCTCTCTGGAGCCTGTCATCGAGAAGCACCCCGAGTATGAGAAGGTCGACCTGCTGAACCGCATGGTCGAGCCCGAGCGTATGTTCACCTTCCGCGTTGTGTGGTGCGACGACAACGGCCAGTGGCACACCAACCGCGGCTGGCGCTGCCAGTTCAACGGCGCCATCGGCCCCTACAAGGGCGGCCTGCGCTTCCAGAAGAACGTGTATGAGGGCATCATCAAGTTCCTGGGCTTCGAGCAGACCTTCAAGAACAGCCTGACCGGCCTCCCCATCGGCGGCGCCAAGGGCGGTTCCGACTTTGATCCCGCCGGCAAGTCCGACGCCGAGGTCATGCGTTTCTGCCAGAGCTTCATGACCGCTCTGTATCGCTACATCGGGCCCGACATCGACGTTCCCGCCGGTGATATGGGCGTGGGCGGCCGCGAGATCGGCTACCTGTATGGCCAGTACCGCCGCCTGAAGGGCGTGTGGGAGAACGGCGTGCTCACCGGCAAGGGCCTGAGCTACGGCGGTTCCCTGATCCGTCCCGAGGCCACCGGCTACGGCGCTATCTACTATCTGCAGGAAGTGCTCAAGCACGAGAATGACACCATCGAGGGCAAGAAGATCGCCATCTCCGGCTACGGCAACGTGGGCTGGGGCATCATGAAGAAGGCCGCCCAGCTGGGCGCTGCCGTCACCTACTTTGCCGGTCCCGACGGTTACGTTCACGATCCCGACGGTGTTATCACCGACGAGAAGCTGAACTACATCCTGGAGATGCGCGCCAAGGATCCTATGCACTGCAAGCCCTATGCCGACAAGTTCGGCTGCGAGTTCGTGGCTGGCGAGAAGTGCTGGGGCGTCAAGGATGTTGACGTGTACATGCCCGCCGCTATGCAGAACGACGTCCGCATGGAGTCCGCTGAGAAGATCGCTGCCTCCGGCGTGAAGTATTACATTGAGGTGGCAAATATGCCCACCACCAACGATGCTCTGAACTTCCTGCGTCAGCAGAAGGGCATCATTGTGGCTCCCTCCAAGGCTGTTAACGCCGGCGGCGTGGGCGTCTCCGCTCTGGAGATGGCTCAGAACTCCGAGCGTCTGGTCTGGACTGCCGAGGAAGTCGATGCTCAGCTGCACAAGATGATGAAGACCATCCACAAGGAATCCGCCGATGCCGCTGCCGAGTACGGCCTGGGCTATGACCTGGTGGCTGGCGCCAACATCGCCGGCTTCAAGAAGGTCGCCGAAGCTATGATGGAGCAGGGCTGCTTCTAAGCCGAAGGATAGGATATCATCCAAATAGAACCAACAGGGGTCCCGCAGAACTGCGGGACCCCTGTTTCTTGTCAAAAAGCCCCAAAGGTCAAAGCACTTTTAGGGGACACTCAAAGGACTCCTGCCGCCTTGGCAGGAGTCCTTTTCGTCCTCACGAATCCCGGTACACTGTGAACTGATAGACGTTTGTCTCGGGCTGCGTCAGCGAGTAATAGCCGAAGCCCTGCAGCGATACGCCATACTCCTTCAGGAAGCGCTCAGCATCCTCCCATTTTCCGAAGATCCGGCTCAGCTCATCCACCTGCGCACTCTGCGCAAGCTGGATGGCAAAGCTTCCGCCGTTCTTCTGTATCACCTGTGAAAACTGCTGCGCCAAAATCGGCCCGCAGTCGGCGTCGCTTTCCACCCGCGTATGATTGCGGGCATGATAGCTGCCCGACATGCTGTCGGTGCCTGGAATAGTGAAGCAGGACAGATAGCCGTCTCCGATGGGATAGAGGTCCCGAATCAGGTGGTTATCCACATTGAACCGGCCATACAGCAGCTTGTCCCCCTGGTTTTCCAGGTCAGCGGTGGCATCCAGATCATAGAATATGCCGTCAATTTCCGCCACATTCCACTGGTGCCCGTTCCCGCCGTCCAAGGGCGCGCCGGAAATCGACAGGCAAACGATTCCCATCTGCTCCAGGATCCATTGCATGGTTTTTCCGGTTCCGTCACACTTGGCCCGGCCTTCCACCAGCGCGCCGTAGGGCGTCCCGCAATACGGCGTGGACAGGTCGTAGACGCAGTGGCCGGTGACGTAGCGATAGGCATGCAGCTCCGCCTCTCGCGCAGAAAGGCCCGCCGCCCCGCTTACCACCTCCTGAACGATCCAGTCGCATTGCTGATAGGCCCGGCGATAGGTATCCTCATCCATATGGTAAGAAAGTTCGCTGATCCCCGTCACCATCTTTTCTCCGTCTCGATCAACGCTGTTGTAGTAATACGTCGCATTGCCATCTATCTGGAACAGCTCCGGGCAGTTCCCATAAATCAGCGTCATCAGCGCCACCAGCAGCGGCGTCCACATGGAATCCGCGTTCTTATTGTAAATCCCCGCGCACAGGTACCAGCTCACAAATCCGGCCACCAGAGACGCGCTCAAGGTCCTGATATCAAGCTTCAAATCTCTCTCCTCCTTATGTCAGAATATCACGCACAGCGCAGCAAGCACCGCAGCCAGCAGCGGCACCACATTGCAGAGCCTGTAAACCGTGCTGTACTCCTCCGGGTAGATCTCCATTGCGTTTGCCGCCCTGTATCGCACGGATAGGAATACCGTCAGCACACACCAGGAAACGCCCAGCAGCGCCAACGGCGCATGATACCATTTGGCAGTGACCTGACCCTTCTGCTCCAGCAGCTCATACACCGCGCCCGCCACCGGAACGCCCAGCACGCTGATCAGCCAGCAATCATCCGCGTCCAGCCGCATGGCGCCGGCGCGCCAGTTCAGCAGCAGGATGTAGGCCGCCCATACCAGAAGCCGGGCCGCCCGATATATACTTTGCTTTTGCGCGCCTTTTTCCAGCGTCAGCGCAGCCAGCAGCACCGCCCCGGCCACCATAGGCCAGCCCAGATGCGTAAGCTTTCCCACGCGGGAGCAAAGGTCGCTCCATCCGGAGGATACCGCAGCCAGGACAACAGGTGTCAGAAAGGCATAAAGGACGCCCCATGCCAGCCCAAAGGCTGGCCCGGTCTGATAGGTACTCTTCTGAAATCCACCCTTAGACGCCAAGGGGATAAGCAGGATTCCCAGCACCAGCAGTGCCGGAACCAGCGCGCCGGGCTCGGTCAGCACTCCTCCCACAGCCAGACGCGCAGTCGCAAAAATCACCGTGGCCACATACGCGCCGATGTTCATGAAATAAGATGTACTCATACTGTGCCTCCCCTCAGACCAGGCATAGGATGTTCAGCAGCCAGCAGGCAGCCAGGGCGGCATACACAAAGCGGTAGGAGCCGTAGGGGTCCATAACCAGCTTCGGTCTAATGTCCGACAGCTGCAAAATACGCTTGGTGTAGGCGGTGGGCGCACTGGCCGCAGAGGAATCCAGCCACTGCTCATCCTCCTCAAAGGTCTCCAGCAGATTGTCCAGCACCTCCGTCAGCGGAGCAAAGTACATGTTATTCAGCTTCTCCAGCTGCTCCCGGAATCTCCGCAGCGTGTTCTCCACGTCTGTGCATTCCTGCACATGGTTATAGGTCCTATAGTACTCTTTGACGCTGTCCATGTAGTCTTTATAGGCCCTCTTGTCGCCGATGCCAAAGAAACGTTTCGCGCAGAAATTGGTGCTGGCCTGGACAATCCGGTCCGCCGCACTGTCCAGATACGTCTGTTGGTCCCGTTTCTGTCCCTGGATCTCCTGAATCGCGCCTTCTACAGCCGCCTTCAGGTCATCGCCGTTGCGGCTAAGCAGGAATGCCGCATAATAGGGGCCCAGTTCCGGATTCTTTGCAATATCACACAGCTTCCGGAAGGTTCTGCCAATCAGGGAGTCATCCGTTGCATCTTCGTCCAGGAGGCTATTGGGCAGTTCTCCCTCCAGCGCAGCGCGGTTTCTCCCGCGCTGTCCCTCACAGCGGGTGCACCAGTTGCGGGCCGCCGTGTCCCAGGGACTCGGCGCTTGTCCGTGAGGCTGAACGCCGAACGTGCACAGATCTTCTATGTCGATATCCGGCAGCATCAGGTCCGGGCATCCGTGTGTCACGTCGTTGTATACCTGCTGGGCCGTCAGTCCGATCTGATCCACCCAATCGTCCACCGTTTTCCTGGTGAGCTTCTGTCCCAGCTGATCCTTTCCCACCGCTTCCTTAAACCGGCGCATGAAGCCTGCCGCCAGATAGATGGAGATCTGGGTCATGGGAATTTCCGCGCTTGCCGCTCCCAGAATATGATAGGACAGATTGGCGCCATGCATGCGAGGCAGCCCGCAGACACCGTTAGCCACCTCAACCAGATAGCCCCGCATGGTCAGGCCGTATTCCGGTGTTGACGTGCTGCTTCCACCCGCTGCGTTCTTGCTGGCAGCAGGAAGCTGCACCTCTGCCAGATAGGCCATAACATACTCCTTCATTGTCGCTGTATGTCGTATATCGTTCGGTTTTCAGTAATTGCTTATCGGCGTCCGGGTGCCGCGTCAATGCGGATACCTGTGCGATTCTTTTCGTCTGCATAGATCAGCGTCATTCCCGCATAGACATCCGTCTCCTTCAGTGCCATTCCATTGACGTAAAACGGAGTCTTGGAGCAGAACTTCAGCCGTCTGCCGGGTTTGGTGACAAACCAGCACTGGTCCGCATTCAGGCCGCAGGGTCCGACCATAAAATAGCTCAGCTTGAGCTTGCCCCGAAAGCTGGCATGGCTCCGCGACATACCGGCACAGGAACGATCCAGGTTGACCACCTTCAGTTCCCCCTTCCACAGCGGGTGCGTTACACTCCAGATCGTGACACCCGCCACAATGACGCCCACCACCACAGCCACCGCCAGCGTGATGAAAATGGCCAACGTCAGGTTGGTGACCTTAAACCGGAAGGTGATCTGTGTCTGTGCGCCCTGGGCGTCCACCGCAGCAATAACCAGATCGCCGCTGCGGCTCTTGCTGGTCTCCACGTTTAAGGTATCCCCATCGATGGCCGCGGTATCGCTGACCAGCTGAGACGATACGATCACATAATGCAGCGTATCACCCGGCGTATCGGAAAAATATTCTCCCAGCTTAAAGCTGCGGTGGCGGCCGGACACCGGCGTCACCACAACCTTTTCCTCCACCAACGTAACGCCGCCCACCGCCGTCGGCGGTGTGTTGCCGAAGTTCACCGCCGCGTCGCCGCTCTGGTGCACCAGGCTGCTTTATTAGATATTTGCCATTCTCTTTTAATCGTAATTCGGCACATTCAGAAACGCATTCACCCGCCCCGGCATAGGATGGAGTACCCGCGCCGGAGAAACGGCAGGGAATCTGTATGCGTGAGGTGCGCCATGAACATACATAACGCCTCTGACTCCGGCGGCGGCTCCCTGCGGGACCTGCTGGGCCGGAACATCGGCCGCCGCGCGTCCGCCAGCTTCCTGGTGGGCTCGTACCGCCTGGTGCGGCAGGAGGGCATCCTGGAGGCCGTGGGCACGGACTATCTGGTGCTGCGGCAGGGGGATTTCTCCACCGGCTGCGACCTGTACGCCCTGAAATTCATCGAATTTCACGACAATCCCCCGGCGTGACCGTTGCGCCCGGCGGCGGATCGTGGTATGCTGGGGGCAGTGAGGTGAGGGGATGTACTATGTCTATATGCTCTGGTGCCGGGACGACACCCTGTATACCGGCACGGCGTCGGACCTGTGCCGCCGGATGCGGCAGCACCGGGACGGCGGCGCCGCCTGCGCCCGGTATACCCGGTCCCATCCGCCCCGGGAGCTGGCCGGTGTCTGGCGCACGGAGGGCCGGGGAGAGGCCCTGCGTCTGGAGTACGCCGTGAAGCGGCTGTCCCGGCAGGGGAAGCTGGCGCTTCTGCACCAGCCGGAAACGGCGGCGGACCTGCTGCCGGGCGTCGCCGCCGAACCGGTGCCGGGCGTGACCCTCGCCATGTGTCTGGAGGGAGAATTTCATGAATAAGCTCTACGCCGCCCCCATGGAGGGGCTTACCGGTTACCTGTGGCGGCAGGTCCACGCCGCCCTGTTCGGCCCGGCGGACAAATACTTCACGCCCTTTCTTTCCCCCAACGCCACCCGCACCTTCCAGCGCAAGGAGCTGGACGAGATCGACCCAGCCCACAACGCCGGGCTGTATGTGGTGCCCCAGCTGCTGACCAACCGGGCGGAGCACTTCCTGTGGGCCGCCGGTGAGCTGTACGCCCGGGGCTATCGGGAGATCAACTTCAACCTGGGCTGTCCGGCGGGCACCGTGGCCGCCAAGCGCAAGGGCTCGGGCCTGCTGGCCTATCCCCAGGAGCTGGACCACTGCCTGGAGGAGATCTTCGCCGGACTGCCCCGGGGGATGTCCGTGTCCGTCAAGACCCGCATCGGGAAAAATGACCCGGCCGAGTGGCCGGGCCTGCTGGCGATCTATCGCAAGTACCCCCTGTCGGAGCTGATCGTCCACCCCCGGATCCAGAAGGAGTTTTACAAGGGCGTCCCCCACCGGGACGCCTGGGCCGCCGTGTCCGGCCCCTGGCCGGCGGTGTATAACGGCGACATCTTCACGCCGGAGGACGCCGCCGCCCTGTGCCGGGATTATCCCGGAACGGACGCGGTGATGCTGGGCCGGGGCCTGATGCGGGACCCCGCCCTGCTGCGGCGTCTGCGGGGCGGCCCCGCCGCCTCGGCGCAGGAGCTGCGGACCTATCACGACCGCCTGCTGGAGGCCTACCGCCACCGGCTGTCCGGCGACCAGCCGGTGATGCACCGGATGTGGGAGTTGTGGGCCTATCTGTCCGCCGGATTCACCCAGCCGGAACCGTATCTCAAGCGTATGCGCAAGGCAAAGAACCTCCCCGAATACCGGGCCGCCGTAGACGCCCTGTTCCGGGAGCAGCGATATACAACATAAAAGACAGCACCGGAAACCTGGCGTTTCCGGCGCTGTCTTTTTCACTCCGTCATGGGGATGTTATACTTCCCCATCAGCTTCTCAAACCGCCGCTTCTGCAGGGGCGTCATCCGGTCCCGGTACTGCAAAAACAGCTGCTTCACCCGGCCGGTGTCCCCCTGGCTGAGATAGGTGTTCATGGTCCGCTCCAGGCTCTCGCTGGCGGTGGAGCTCAAAGATGCCTTCCTGCTGCCGCCGGAGGAGGAGCGGGCGCTGCCGCTCCTGGCGGCAGAGGCCTCCAGCTTCTGCTGGGCCAGGGCCGCGTCCTGTTCCTGCTTGGCCCGGCTGGCATAGTACTTCATCAGTGCCAAATAGTTGCTGTAGTCCTGCTTTTCCAGGGACTCGTACCGGTCCCGGGCCTGCCGGGAGGCGTCCTGCCAGTCCTCCACCCGGTCCCGCCACTGGCCATAGGCGTCCTCATCCTGGCCCTGCAGCAGCTTATACTGATCCAGCAGCGCCTGACCCTGGGTCTCATACCGGTCCCAGGCGTCCTGCTGCAGCTGGGGCACCAGCGCCGCCAGCTCCTGCATATAGCGGTTATACTCCTGCTGGCCCGCCTGCCGGGCATAGGAGGAGTCATAGCCGCCGGTCAGGCCCGCCGCCTGGCCCAGGGTGTCCTCCATGGCCGTCTGCCCCTGCCGCTGATACAGCTGGGCATAGCGCCGGAACATCTCGTCCCGGCTGGGGTCATAGGAAAAGGCCTCCCGGCTCTCCATCTGCCGCAGCAGGTCCTCCATCCGGTCCGCGTAAGGGGAGGTGTAGTCCCCGGGCTGCCGGGCCGCCAGCTCCTCCCAGCTGCGCCGGGCCTCCTGGGTCTCCCGGGAAGGGGTATACCCCTTCTCCAGGTCCGCCAGCCGGTCCTGGGCAGACTGCAGTCCCAGGCTGGCCCAGGTCTTGCTGCCCGCCACGCCGTCCGGCGTCATGCCCGCCCGGCGCTGATAGTCCATCAGGGCGGCCCGGGTCTTTTCACCGAAGCCGCCGTCCACCTCCAGGGAATAGCCCGCCCGGTTCAGGGCCTGCTGCAGCCGCCGCACCTCCTGTCCGGAGGAGCCGTACCGTAACATGGGATAGCTTGATGCCATATCGTTCGTCCTTTCTTCTCACGCCGTCCTGCGCCAGACATATACGGCCAGGTACGGCGGCATATTGTTGTGGGCGGCTCCCCCGCCTGCCGAGGCGGACGCACCCCGATACTCGTTCCTGCGCCCGTCCGCGTCGTACAGCCGGATGGCCGTCACGCCGGTGACGTTGGACTGTCCCGTGAAATCATATCCATGGGTATGGGCGGGCATCTCCGCCTTGGTCAGGGTGTGTTGGGCCTCGCCTCCGGTTTCCCCTGGCGCATAGACGTCCCCCGCCGCCAGCAGAAACCGGTCCTTCACCCGCTGCCAGGTGCCGCCGAACAGCGTCTCCGGACTAATCTCTGATGCGGACAGATATATGCTGCCTACCGGCCACACGGCGTCCAGCAGCCGCTTGCCCCGGAACCAGATGTCCCAATCCGGCGCCAGCTCCACGGCCTTCTGTTGCTCGGCATATTTGCCCACGCCCACTGCCGTGCCCCCCTGGGCCAGATGCACCGCCACCGCCGCCGTGGGGATGGCGTATTCCACGGTCCGCACGGAGCCCAGCGCGTCCACCGCCGACAGCTCCAGCTCATAGGACGCCGTTTTCAGCACCCCCTGGATCACCTGCTCCTGCCCGTTTTCCAGGGCGGTATACCCGCCGTAGCTGCCGCCCACCGGCCGCAGCCGGTATCGCACCGTCACGGCGTTATGTCCGCCCACCGACGCGCACCCGCCGGTGCACGCCACCTTCACGCAGTCGCCGTCATCCCGCAGCACCCCGTCCGCGCCGCACCGGCCCAGCAGCCGGGCCGTCAGCGTGGGATTGGCATACGGCAGCACCTCCACGGCCTGCCCCGCCGCCGTGGTCCACCGCCCCCGGGAGTCCGTCACCCGGACCTCCGGCGTGAAAGTCCCCGCCTGCTGGATCATGCCGGTCTGGCCGGTAAGGCCCTCTGCTGTCTGCCCGGCAAACTGCACCCGGCAGGAACAGATGCTGCTGCCCCGGGCTCCCGCCGCCGTCACCTGATAGGCCAGGCGGCTGTATCCCCGGACGCACACACCCCACCCGGCAATGACGGCGTTGTCATTCACCACCTGGGCCGCCAGACTGGCGGTGGGCTTCACCTCCTCCGGCACATACAGCTTTATTGTGCAGGAGCTGGTCCCCACCACGCTGCTGCCGGAATAGGTGGTGGCCGTCAGCACACAGTCCCCGGCCACCGCATCGGTGATTTCCTCCGCCAAGGACAGGGGCGGCATCCATGTCACCCTTGTCTCCCCGGTTTTCCCGCACACCGCGCCATGGGTACTGCCTATCTGGTAGTCGATCTTGTGGGTAAAGCCCGCATCCGCCCGCTGCACGGTAATGGTTCCGCTCTGCCCCAGGGTCATGGCCCCGGCCTGCAGCATAGACGCCCGGGGGATCACCGGCAGCGTCACGGTCTGGGACACGGACAGACTCCCCGGGGTCCACTGGGAGGAGAAGCCGCTGTACCACGCGGCGGACAAGGCCGCGCTGCCGCTGCCGTCCGCCCGGTGATCCACCGTCACCGACCCGCCGCCCAGCTTATACCATCCCTTGCTCTCATACCGATACGGCTGATACACGGTTTTCCCCTGCAAAATATACCGGCAGCTGTTGGCCGCCTGGTTGTACGACTCCCCGGTCCCATCGTAGATGTACAGCGCCAGGGCCAGGGTAGACCGGTTTTCCGCCGCGTCCTGGCTTACGGTATAATCCAGCCTCAGTCGCCACCCGGTGGCGGACACCGCCCCGTAAATACTCGCCATCTTACCCTCCGATCCACCGGAAGGCCAGCCCCGAAGCCGTGGTGATCTGCCACTGGCCCAGGGTCACGCCCTCCATTACCGTGATGTTGGTGATGTACAGCCGGTTGTTGGACACATACGCCACCTCGTTGGCGTCCTGCCAGAAGGACAGCCGCTGGGCGGTGAAGGTGGCCCGGAAGTTGTTCTGATCCACCACCGTCTCCCCGTCCACGTCCGTCACCGTCAGCCCCTGGCCCACGGCCACGCCGTATACAGGCACGGCCCCGTCATAGCCCACAATGCCGGTGCGGATATAGCCCTCCGTCTCCGTCCTGTACTGGCCGAAGGCGGCGCTTACGGCCTCCATATTGGCCTGCAGGTCCGAGCAGAAGCTGTAATACTGGGTCAGCGCCTCCGGATTTGCCTCCAGATAGGCGCTCAACCGCTCCACATAGGTCCCGAAATCCGATACCGCCACATATTCGCCCTCCAGCCGGGCGGACAGCTGATCCATCTGCCGCTTCACAAGCCCCGCGGTTTTCACGATCATGGACTTCAGCTCCTGATAGCCCCGGCTGTCCTTTCCGGTCCCTCCTCCGTCGGCCGTTCCGCCGCCGGAGGAGGAAGTCCCGGCCCCGCCGGTTTCCAGCTGCCCCAGGGCCAGGTTCAGCTGCTGAGCCATCTGGAACAGATACGCATATTGGGCCACGGCCATCTGCTGGGGACTGCCGTTGGGCGCGGGAGGCATAGAAAGCGTCACGGCCCGTCACTTCCCTTCTCATACACCGCCGACAGGCTGTAGATCCTGCACCCGCCCCGGCCGGTCAGCCGCAGCCGCAGCTGGCGGCACCGCCTGGGCCGTATATGCAAGGTACACGCCTGCACCCGTCCCGCGCCCTCCAGGCTTCCGGCAGGCTGCCAGCTGCCGCCCTCGTCATAGCTGAGCCAGGCCCGGACGGTGCTGCCCGCCTCCGGCAGAAGCCGCAGCGACAGCCGCACCAGATACCGGCTTTCCGCCGCGTCCAGCCCCAGCTCTCCGGTCTCCGCCATCCATTGCACCGGCCCCTCCCGGTTCTCGCCGGAGCCCTTCATAGCCAGCAGCTGCCCCTCTGCCGTCAGGCAGTACAGGTCGCCGCCCCAGGGAGCAAAGCCCAGGGCCTCCACGCCGTCCTCCCGGTACCAAAGGCCCTGCCGGGTGTCCAGCACCAGCAGGTGCCACGCCCCCGCCTCGTCGGCGGCGGAGAGATAGTAGCACCCCTCCGCCGCCCCGGCCACGCCGTCATGATACCGCGTCTCCCCCAGGGCCTGGGACACGTTCACCGGCATGCTGCCGTCAAACACGCACACGCCGCCCTGGCTGTGGTAATACAGCTTTCCGTCCACCACCCGCAGGCTGCCGCTGCTGCCGGACTTCACCCCGGCGCACTGCACCGTCACGATCTGATGGGCGCCGCTGGCGCTGGGATACACCCGTTCCACGCAGTTTTCCTTGAAAAACAACGGATTTCCCAGATAATCCGCCGCTCCGGTGAAGGCCCCGTCGGAGCCGCGGGACGCGGCATAGCTGTCGGTAGACAGCCCCGCATAGCAGTTCCAGTTTTTGAAGTCCCCCAGCTTGCTGGCATAGATGGCATTCACCGCCTGCCCGTTTACGATACCGTATTTGCACCCCCACAGCCGGTTGCCGCTCTCCACTACATAATCCATATCCGGCACGGACCGTTCCACCGTCACCGGGTCCGACTGGGACGACAGACTCCGGGGCAGAGCCGTCACCACCACATAATCGTCCTCCACAGACCGCAGCGGAAAGCTGCCGTTGAGAGCCGTCTCCCGGCACCCGCTGACGGCGACGCCGTCTCCGGCGGTAAAGCCAATGCCGATGCCCGCCGCATTCATGCGCACGCACACATCGTCCACCGCCGTCCAGCCGTCCTCGCCGTACTGCCGCAGGGCAGTCTCATCGCCGCCGGTATCCAGCCACAGGCTGCCGGCCTCCGGCTCCTCCGGGGCCTCGTCCGCCGCCAGATACCCGCTGTATACCGTGCCGTCGGGCCGGCACAGGGCGAAGGATACCTCCCCTTCCGTGACACGCTTATTTTCCAGACTGCCGAAATCCGTCAGGTCCTTGGTATTGATGTATGCCTTATCCGGCCAGATCAGCAGCCATGCGCCCATGCTGATCAGCTGCTTCCTCCCCTCCGACAGCACCAGCCCTGCGGCGCTGCCGTTTATATACAGGGTGTGCCCGTCCACCCAGATAAGCCCGTCCTTGGCGGTCAGGCCCCCGGGAGCGGTAACGCTTCCCGCTACCCCCCGGGGGCGGCGCACCGTCAGGGTGGGATACCCCTGGGCGCACAGGTTCTCCATCTCCCGGAAGCTGCCCTCCTGCCCTCTGGGCCGCCGGTCCAGTCCCGGGAACCGATTCACCGTCACCCGGCTCTGCCTGGGTGCGTTGAGCTTCGGAAAGTACATACGCTTCCCCCTCTCAGCACAGCCGCAGGGCCCGCGCCTGCCGCCGGGGCATATGCCCCCTGCACCAGTGGTCCCGCAGGGTCATCAGCCCGTTGTTCCACAGGGCCATGGCGTTGTTGTACCGCTCCAGCTCCCCGTTGGCATAGTGGATCTGCGCCTCCACATAGTGGCGGTACAGGCCGTCATAGGGTGCCGGTGCCAGCAGCGGCGCCGCGTCCGCCAGCTCGTCGGGAAGCTCTGCCGCCTCCCCGCCCTCGTGGGCGCGGACCACCTCCTCCAGCACGAAGCCCTCCGCCTGCCGCAGCCACCGGCGCTTCTGTTCCCCGGGATAGCTGTTGGGCAGCAGGTCGTCCACCTGGGCCAGCACCTGCCCTGCCGTCATCTGCCCCATTGCCGCGCCTCCTCTCTCAGTTGGCCATCCGGTCCACATAGCGCCGGGCGGTGTCGGCCATCATCTGTGCGTTTTCCAGCACCTCCGCCACAAAGTCGGGCACCTGTACCTCCACGCCCTTCATGATTTTCCAGCTGCGTCCGTTGACGGACACGATCTGGAAGTTTTCCTCGTTCTTTCTGCCCCGATGCAGCAAAACGGTTTTCTTCACAGCAAATCGCTCCTTTCATCCCCCGGAGGCGGGCCGGGGCCCGCCTCCGGCCTGTGTCAGTTGGCCTTGTCCTCGCCGGAATAGGACGAACCGCACTCCACCCGCACGATATACTCGTCATACAGGATGGCGGCGGCATGAATGCCCTTCCAGCCCACGCTGGATCGCTGGTCCAGGGGGTCAGCGGTGCCGGAGGAGCCGCGGGGCTTCACGATAACCTCGGTGCCCTCGCTGAGGTCCACCACGCCGTATGCACCCTTGCCCAGGAACAGGCAGCCGTACACGGCGCAGCCCTGACTGCCGCCTTCGCCGGGATAGATCACGGTGTCATCGGCAGCCGTTACGCTGGTGTCCAGAGTCATCTGGCTGGCGGTATTGCTCAGCACCTTGCACCGTTTGCCGCCCAGCAGCACATAGCGGCCCTTCAGGGCATTGGCGGCCACAGTGCCGCCATCGAAGGTCACAGCAGAGGCGTTATCCACCTTACCGTTGACGGTCAGGGTGCGGCTGTTCCGGGCCAGGTCCTGGCCCCGGAAGATCTTGGCCTCCGTGGTCTCCACAAAGCGCACGCCGTGGAGCTCACCGATCTCGCCGGAAAACAGCTCCGTGGCGGCGGCGTACTGATGGGCGGCCACCCAGGCGGGGTCCTGGCGCAGATCAAAGGCCACACTGGGATGAATGATACACACATACTTCCCTTCGAAGGTAGGCGCGTTCATCTTCTTCAGCTGGGTGGCGGCCTTGGCCACCAGCTCGCTGGTGAGCTTGCACTTGTCCGTCAGGTCATAGCGGTGCAGCACATCGGTCTGGCTGCCGCCCTCCCCCTGCACCGGGGCGTAGATCACCTGGCTGCCCTGCTGGATCTCATTGCGGGTCACGGTGTCCAGGGTCAGGCCCATGTTGCTGCCGTGGCGGTCTGTGATCTCCAGCACCACGTCGTCAATGGCGGTCAGGTCCAGCATATCGGACACGGTGGTGTAGTCACCGTACTGGGCCAGCTCCTTGGTGATGTAGCTGACGGAGATGCCGCTGCCATCGGGAGTCACGCCCTCGGTCAGCGGGGTCAGTGCCTTGTCAAAGGAGCCGAATTTGCGCCACTCCACGGTTTTGCCGCCGCCGGCAGGCAGAGGCTTGGTAGCGGCGAACTGGTTGTGTACCAGCTGGGGCTTGGCGTTTTCCAGCAGCTCCATGCCATAATAGGTTTTCATCTCCGCGCTGAGGCCGCCGTGACCGGTGGTCTGGGTATTGGCCTCGCCTGCAAACAGCTGCAGGTCATACAGTTTGTTCATCATAAGCATTCCCCTTTCTTCATCCAAATACTTCCATTTTCTGGAAGGACTCAAAAGCTGATCCTCTCCCCGTCCATGACTCGCCTGCGGATGTCCGCCAGCTCCTGGCTGGTGAGCTTCCCCGGGTCCGGGCGGCTGACGCTGGCGCTGCGCCCGGTATTTTCCCGGACGCGCTGCCCGCCGCTGGCCACTACCCGGGCCGCCTGCCGTGCGGCCATCTGGGCGGCAAAATGCATAGCCTTGGCCGTCAGCTCCCGGCGGTGTACCATCTCATAGGCCTCCCGGGGCTCCACTCCCGCGTCAATGAGCCGTGCAAAGCCGGGGTCGTCCATCTCCCGCTGCCACCGGAATTCCGGATACACCCTCTGGATCTCCGGCTCCTGGCGGGACAGCCGTCCCATGGCCGCCTGATGCCGCAGGTCCCGCTCTCGCTCCCATTGCCGCAGCTGGGCCACCTCCTGCCGCAGGCCCCGCAGCCGCCCGTCCAGGATCTTCTGTACCCGGGCGTCAAAATCCGCCTTGTACCGTCCCCGGATCAGGTCCTCAAAGTCCTCCTGCCGCTCCCCGGCGTCGGGAGCCGTATCGCCCGCGTTTTCCCCGGCCCGAGCCGGTTCCTCCGGCTGCGCAAACAGCTGCAGCCAATCCGTTTTCCGCATATCTGCTCCTTTCCGTGGTAGGCCACGACCCCTATGCTCACGCCTCCAGGCGAACGCATGCCGGATATTTCCCCGCCAGCTGTCCCAGTCCGCATCGGATAAGCTGCCATTCCGCCTGACAGTCTCCCTCCGCCGCCACCGTCACAAAGCCCGGTCTGACCACCAGCTCCCGCAGCAGGCCCTTTTCCTCCAGCGCCCCGATCAGGGCAAATACCAGCGCCGACGCAGCGGCGCACACGATGTCCTCTCCTGGGGGCGCATATCCCGCGTGCCCCCGCAGGGTCACCCGATCCTCCCCGAACACTGCGCAGATCATCGGGGCCTCACCGCCTCCTGGCTCTGCTGGCGCATACGGTCCATGGCGCTGAGCTTCTGCATCTCCGCCACCCCTGCGGGGACGGACTGGGCCTGCCGCGCCGGATCGGCGGTCTGCCCCCGCAGAATGCTGCTCATCAACTGGTCCTTGTTCTTGAAGTCCATCAGCTCCAGGCACCGCAGCGCCTGATCCGCCATATCCGCCCGGAAAAACCCCATCTGGAACAGCTGCAAGGCCAGCTGGTTATACTCCATGGTCTTGTAGGGATTCTCGTCCTGGGCCGACACCTCCAGGTCGAACTCCGGCACCCGGTACCCGGCGATCACTCCATCGTCCACCGCCTGGGGCTGAAGCCCCCGGCTGTCATAGGTGACGAACTCCTCCCGGCCCATGGCCCCCAGCAGCCGGAACTGCCTGGGCAGGCTGTAAAACTGCCGGATCAGCTCGATGCACAGGGTCACCACGTCGGAAAACGCCTCGTATCCGTCGTCGATCATGTTCCGTGACAGCTTGCCCCCCGCCTCCTGCAGGGCCGCGATGGCCGTGGCGGCGGTAACGCCGCCTGCGGTGCCGCCGTTGGCCACGTCACGGTTGCCCGCCGTCTCCTTCATCTCCGCGATCTTGCTCTGCAAAATCGCCACATACACGCTGTCCAGTCCCGCCGTCTGGATGGGCGCGATGGAATCGCTGCCCAGATTTCCGTTGGTGTGGACAAAGGGCCTTGTCCAGTCGGCATATTCGTTCTCGTTCACCGCCCCGTCGCTGCGTACGAAGAACCGGGGCGTGGCCGAGGCCAGGGTATTCTTGAGGATAGCCTGGTTCATCAGGTCGATCTGCTTCTGAGGGGACTTGCACAGGTCCACATACCCATACCCCGCCGGGGTCCCCTCCTCCGGAAACAGCACGTCGAACACAAAGGGATACTTCCCGTGGTCGTACCAGCCCTTCTCCCGCATATCCGGGTCGTTTTCCGTGGCATACAGCACCGTATCCCCCACGAACTTGCAGTATTGCAGCACCTTCCGCCCGTTCTCCCGGGTGTGATAGTACCAGTCCACCACCAGCACCTTTCCGGAGGTGTCCACCGCGTCGTCATACAGATACCGGCTCACGCTCCAGCCGCCCCGGTCGGCCTTGCCCTTGGCCCAGGGATACCGCTCCTCCAGGGCCTCCCGGTCCTGCAGCTCCGTGGAGAAGAAGTGAGGCGAGTCCTGGATATCCGTGACCCCCGGCTCCCAGAACAGGTTCAGCAGGTCCATCCGCCGGATGGCGATGTCCCCCAGTCCGTTGAGCTTCCCCGCGTCCCAGAACACGCCGTACACGGCGCACCCGGATTTCAGCTTGTACCACCATGCGCTGGAATACGTCCGCTTGAACCCGTTCTTCTTCAGCACCACCGGCAGGATTCTTGTCAGCTTCCGGGCCTCCTCCCGGTCCCCGGGCTCCCGGGGCAGCACCGTGGGCTCCGGATAACAGTCCATGGCGTCCGCATGCTTGGACAGGATGCAGTTCACCAGCCACCCGCTGGTGGGCTGCGGGTCTGCGGGATTGCCGCCCTGCCCCGCCTTCTCCATCTGCTGCCAGTGCCGCAGCTTCCAGAACTGCTCGTTGTCGATGATACGCTGCTCCAGCTGCCGCTTCCCGGCGTGATACCGTCTCAGGATATCCGCCGCCCGGCGCACCTCCTCCGTGCCGATTTTCGGCCTCTGGGGCTCCTGCTTCTGTTCCATTGACCGCCCTCCTTTTTCGTCGTTCTGCATCCCCCCTCTTTTCCCGGAAAAATATACGCCCTGTTGCCGTATACAGGGCAACAGAGCGCATTTTTCAAAAACATTTTCTTTTTTAATTGGCCAGCTCCCGGATCTGATCCTGGATCAGCCGCCCGGCGGCCTGGGCCAGCTGGTCCATCCGCCGGATACGGGCCAGGTCCTTTCCGTATATCCGATCCGCCGCCGGAACGCTGTCCTGCTCCCCCATGAAGATGGCCGCCACCCGGATGCCCCGGCGGCGCAGGTCCCGCACCTCGTCGGCGGTGTCCTCCACCCCGGCCTTGCCGTCATATTCCCGGCTGATGGGATTCTTTCCGTTGGGGGGGATCCGGTGGCTGTCGTCGGGATTGGCGTCAGTGAGGATCAGCAGCAGATGCTTCTCCGCCGGAGCCGACTGCATCAGCTCCTCCATTCCCCGCAGGGCCAGACCGTCCCGGTTCCACCCGGCGGCGGTGTAGTCGAAGCAGGCGTCGTTCTCCTCCGGATGGCCGAAGTCCCGGAGGATGCGCAGCACCGTGCACCCGCTGACGGAGCAGAAAAAGCTGACCCGCACCGGGATATGGCACCGCGTCAGGCTCTCCGCGATGAGATACGCCTGCGTGGCCAGCTTCTCCTGCTGGAGGTTCTGGGAGGCGGAGCCGTCCAGCAGGATGTCCACGGACAGCTCGTCCGGCTCGTCGGGACGGCGGCGCAGGAACACCTGCTCATCGTCCAGCGCGGCGGCGCGCCATGCCAGCGCAGGCCGGAGATGGCCCGTCCGCGCCCCCGTACCGCCGTCGTCCTGCCGCAGCAGCAGGACGTTCTGCAGCTTCTGGGTCAGCTGGTGCAGCGCCATCTGGTTTTCGGCAAGGCGCGCCTGATAGTAGGCGCGGTTCTTGGCCCGCTGCTGGCGGAAGTGCTCCGCGTCCCACGCGGCGTTAGGCCCGGGGGGATGGTCCGGCGGCGTGCCCCGGGTGAAGTGCAGGCGGCAGTTCCGGTGGGGCCCGGTACACAGCAGCCGCTCCGCCTCCGCCAGCTCCGACGGCGTCAGCATGGACACACCGAAGCAGTCCTCCACATACCGCCGCAGGATCGGCTCCGGCGTGCGGCCCTGTAAAAACGACAGCAGCCGGGACGCCTGACCGGCTCCGCCGCCGCTGTCCGTGTGGGACAGCGCCCGCAGGGCGTTGGGCTTGATGAACCGGATGCCGCCGCCCTTTGTCAGGGAGCGCCCCGCCCACGCCGCCCACTGGCGGTCGGTGACGCTGCGCCGCGCCCGATGGAAGTACCGGTACAGCAGCTCCTCCGTCCTGCGCGTCAGCTCCTGCTCGTCCCAGCCGGGGGAGAAGGCCAGCCCGTCCAGCAGGGCGGTCTGCCACTCGTCCTCCGTGCGGTCTGCCCCCAGGATCCGTGCGGCCCAGCAGCGCCGCAGCGCCGGTATCTGCCGGGGGTCGCCGCCCTCGCCGCTTTCCGCCAGCACCCGGCGGGCGTACTCTCGCCGCAGCGCGTCCAGCGCCGGACGGCGGGGCGCTTCCCGTTCGTAGACGGCGTGCGCCAGCCCCAGCCAGAATACGTCGGTGTACAGCCCGCCCTGGGGCTGCTGCTGAAAGGCGTGGAGCATGGGTTGGAACCGGGCAAAATCGTAGTCCCGGCGGGCCAGGCCCATCACCGTGTTCATGTACAGCTCCGGGTCGCCCTCCGGGTCGAAGGCGGCCTGCTCCGGCTGTACGTCGTAGCGTCCCGCGCCGTTCCAGATCTGGTTGACGGCCCGGCGGTTCTGTAATTCCTCGCGATCCATGTTACGCTCCGAACAGCTGGCTGCGGCTGAGGTCGCGGGGGATGCGGGCCCACACCGTGTCGGCGGCCAGCTGCCGCTCAAAGGGCTCGAAGGCCTTGTTGATGATGCCCAGCTTCATGGCCTGCCCGGAGGGGATGCCCGTCTCCATCAGACGCAGCGCCGCCAGCAGGCCCCGGAGATCCAGCGCCTTGGTGGAGATCTCGCCGCTGTCGCACTTCTGCCGCAGGTCGCGGAACAGCAGGGCGAACTGCTCCGCCCACTTGGCCGACAGCGTGGGGAACGTGCGGCGCAGCAGCTTCTGCAGATCCTCCTCGGAGATCACCGGCATGTCCAGCACCGCGAAGCGGGACACCAGCGCCTCGTTGAGCTCCCGCGTTCCGGCGTAGCCGTAGTTCATGGTGCCGATGAACCGTGTGGCCTCATCCAGCGTGATGCGCTCATACCCCGGCACGTCGATGACCCGCCGGTGATCCAGCGTGGCGTGGAGCACGGCCAGCGCCTCGTTTTTGGCCATGTTCACCTCGTCCAGCACGCCGAAGCCGCCCAGCCGGGCGCAGCGGCAGATGGGGCCCTCCCGGAACACCACCTCGCCCTTTTGCAGAGTGTCCGCGCCGATAAGGGCGGCGGCATCCACATTGACATACATGGACACATCCCACACGGGACGGCCGAACACGGCGGCCAGATTTTCCGCCAGTACGTTCTTGCCGGTGGCCTTGGGCCCTGCCAGCAGCAGGTGCTGGCCGCACAGCAGCGCCGCCGCCGCGCTCTCCCACACCTCTGTGCCGTAGTAGAGGCACTGGGGCACGGGGATCCTGGTCTCCGCCTCCAGCGGCACGGGATGCGCCGCCCGAAAGTGCTGTATTTCTTCCAGCAGCGCCGGGTCGACGCCCTCGCCGCGCAGCTCCTTCCAAATATCCATCACATCGCCCCGTTTCTCTTTTTGATGTCGTATTATACGCCCGCCGGACGCTAAGAGCACGTTAAGGTTTCGGAAAATGCAAAAGAACGGAGCC
>ERZ1107006.1315-NODE-1315-length-21667-cov-10.329215_pt1 | contig 21667 bp, 18 predicted proteins | sample MGYA00403696_ERZ1107006 | MGnify/ENA primary metagenome ERZ1107006 (study PRJEB35170, sample SAMEA104062441) | human gut metagenome | biome: human gut; feature: human-associated habitat; material: faeces | place: Denmark | collected 2012-08-13 ...
AGACCATCACACGCAACAAGCGTATGCTGACAGAACGTGATTTCATTGAGAAAGAGGGGAACAAGTATGTTTTCTCCGATCCGATATTCGAGCTTTGGTTCAGGAGGGAGTATTGCTGAATATAAAAAAAGAACGTGGAACTGCGTGCTATCCATCGTCTTTGAAGGTCCTGAGAAAACCCCACTATACAAATGAACAGACAGCAGACCCACGCCGAAACCAGCACAGGAGCAGTCCATGCCATTCTTGTGTATCATTGATGAATTTCTCAGGTTCTCAAAGACAAGAATGAAGCACAACGCTTCTTACAATATCATTTCACAAAACATTGAAGCTAAGGACACTTCCTTGCTTCGATGGCAAATTTAACGATAAAGAATGAAAACAAGAAAAAGATTGGAAAGTATTTTTAAGGCTGATACCTACAGAAGATAAATATGATTTTGTCATTCTGACACTTTGTATTTTCTATCGCACGAGAATCCCGTATTTCGGACCGATTATCCACACAGAAAGAAATACGAGAGCGAAAATCCATAAGTGTCAGGTTATAAGCATTATACCAAAACGAACGTCCTTCTAATAAATCGAAATCACACCTCCGAAAGCCCTGATACACCGAAAATGCAAAAGCAAAAGAACGTTTTATTAAAACAGAGTAACCGTTTTACTAAAACGCAATACCCCTTTTAGTAAAAAGCAATCACCCTTTTAGCTTAAAGGTGTAGCCAATTTCTGCATAAAAGCCCTACAAAAGCGGAAGAATATGCAAGAAGAACGCATCTTTATGACCCCAATATCCACAATATATCCTAAATTCGTCCTTCTGCCCAACCATGTGCGGCAGAGAAATCTACAGAAACATTACTTTTTGTCAAAAATATAAGGATATTACTGCCTTTCAGCACCTTTTATAACAACCCATGCAGTTCCCACGCCCACACATGCCGTATTCCTTCATTGGATGGCAGACAGAAATCATCAAGCGAAACAACCAGTTTCTCATAGTTATCTTGTATCGCCTCCAGCGAAGCATACTCACGGCGCACCGTCTGTTCATCTACCAGCATGTAGGTGGATTGCAGATATATCGTACGGTCACCTTTCCGAGCGATGAAGTCCACCTCTTTTTCTTTAGCACATCCGGTATAGACATCATAGCCCGCCCGAAGCAACTCCAGATAGACAAGATTCTCCAGTTTATAACCCACACCATAGGCTGTTCCGGGATAGAGGAAATTCTTAAAGGCAAGGTCGTTGATGTAATATTTCGCCGTACCGGACAGTATTTCCTTTCCGCGCAAGTCGAAGCGTTCACAACGATACGCCAAGAACGAGTCTTCAATATAGCCTATGTAGGCAGCCACGGCATCATAGCTCGTCTTCCGGCCTTGGATCTTGAAATAGTTTACGATGTTGCCGATGGACACTAAATTAGAGGTATTGCCTACAAGAAACGCAAAAAGGTCCTCAAGCAGCCGGGGGTCACGTATGCTGTAGCGTTGGATGATGTCCTTCAGCAAGATGGTGTCCTTCAAGGCAGACAAGTAATTGCGCTGCACCTCCTGCTTTTCGGGCAAGACAAAAAGGTCCGGGATTCCGCCCGTATTCATATAGCCCATATAGCTCTCACGGTTCTGTTCCAGATGCCTTATCTCTGTATACTCCTGATAGCTGAAGGGATATATCGGAAATTGGACGTATCGCCCCGAAAGCAGCGTGGCAAGCTCACCGGACAGCATCCGTGAGTTGGAGCCGCTGATAAAGAGCTCGTACTCCTCGGTATAGTCCTGCGAATAAGAATTGACCGACTTTTCCCATTCTTGGATGAGCTGCACTTCGTCGATGAAAATATATATCCTCCCCTGAGGGTGCAGTTCGCTTTTATAAAGCGTCACCAACTCTTCCAAATCCTTGTGAGTCTTCAAAAAAGCAAAGTCGCTTAGTTCCCGGTTGATGAACAAAGTGTTCTGCGGAGGGACACCGTTTCTTATCAGTTCCCTTGCTATCTGTCTCAACACATAACTTTTCCCAGCACGCCGCTGACCGATGAGCACCTTTACAAGACGATTGCCTACGTAGTCCATGATTCTGCCGGTATAAGCTACCCGCATGAAACCGAAGTCAAAATCTCCTTCTGTCCAGAGATTGTACTTCCTAAGTATATCCATTCTTTCGTCCATAACCTAAACTTTAGTTACAAAGATAACAATTTTCGGTTATAAACGAACATTTCCATCAATTCTTTCGTTCATAACCCAAAAAGTTTGCGAAAAAGGCTAGATTTTCGGTTATAAACGAAAGATTCATTTAGACAAGCAAGGAGGATACTTCCTTTCCGCATCCCCTTTATCGGCCGGATATTCCCTCTATAGAATCATCATTGTTGCATCTATATATCCACCGCGTTGCATCTATACTTCCACCGTGCTGCATCTATAGATGCAGCAAATCCCTTAACCTATCCTAATAATGCTGCTTATTGTCACCTATTTAGAAGCGAAATCATTATATTTGCGCCCATATATGCCAATACGTTGACTAAGCGATGGCAAAACAGCTTGTAAAAAACAAAACTGAATAATAACGAATTTCATCTGAATGAAACAGTACAAAACCGTAAACAACCTTGTAGGCTGGATTACCTTCCTCATTGCAGCGACGGTCTACTGCATGACCATCGAACCTACTGCAAGCTTTTGGGACTGCCCGGAGTTCATCACCACCGGCTATAAGCTGGAAGTAGGACACCCGCCCGGCGCACCGTTCTTCATGCTGGTAGCCAACCTATTCTCACAATTTGCTTCCGATGCCTCCACCGTTGCCAAGATGGTGAACTACATGAGCGCGCTGATGAGCGGCGCATGTATCCTGTTCCTTTTCTGGAGCATCACGCACCTGGTACGCAAACTTGTGGTGACAGACGAAAACAATATCACACGCGGCCAGATGGTTACCATCATGGGTAGCGGTCTGGTGGGCGCACTTGCCTACACGTTCAGCGATACCTTCTGGTTCAGCGCTGTGGAAGGCGAGGTGTATGCCTTCTCCTCACTGTTCACTGCCGTCGTATTCTGGCTCATACTGAAATGGGAGGACGTTGCCAACGAGCCTCACAGTGACCGCTGGCTGATTCTTATCGCCTACCTGACGGGACTTTCCATCGGCGTGCACTTGCTGAACCTGCTCTGCCTGCCCGCCATCGTACTGGTATACTACTACAAGAAAGTACCCAACGCCAATGCCCGAGGTTCCCTGCTGGCATTGCTCGCTTCGGGCATACTGGTAGCAGCCGTACTCTACGGCATCGTGCCGGGTATCGTGAAAGTGGGCGGCTGGTTCGAACTGCTCTTCGTCAACACGCTGGGCATGTCCTTCAACACGGGTGTCATCGTATATATCATTCTGTTGGCAGCCTGCCTCATCTGGGGTATCTACGAAAGCTATACCGAACGCAACAAGGCACGTATGGCACTCTCGTTCATACTCACCATCGCCATGCTGGGTATCCCGTTCTACGGACACGGTACCAGCTCGGTAGTTATCGGTGTTATTGTCATTGCCGCATTGTGGCTCTACCTCCGTCCGAAGACGCAGGCAGCCGTCAAAGAGAAATTCCGCGTATCGGCACGCACGCTGAACACCTCGCTGCTCTGCACCATGATGATTGTCATCGGATATTCCTCGTATGCACTTATCGTCATCCGCTCCACCGCCAACACGCCGATGGACCAGAACTCTCCGGAGGACATCTTCACACTGGGCGAATACCTGGGACGCGAGCAGTATGGCACACGCCCGCTGTTCTATGGCCCTGCCTTCTCCTCGCAAGTGGCACTGGACGTGAAAGACGGTTACTGCGAACCGCGCATCAAGTACAACGGCACTAAGTTCATCCGCAAGGAGAAAGCTACGCCCGACGAAAAGGATTCGTACATCGAAATCCCCGGACGCATTGAGTACGAATACGCCCAGAACATGCTGTTCCCGCGTATGTACAGCAGTGCCCATACACAACAATACCATGCCTGGCAGGACATCAAGGGTTACGATGTGCCCTATGACAAATGCGGCAACATGATTATGGTAAACATGCCCACACAGTGGGAAAACATCAAGTTCTTCTTCTCCTACCAGCTCAACTGGATGTACTGGCGCTACTTCATGTGGAACTTCGCCGGACGCCAGAACGACATACAAGGCAGCGGAGAAATTGAACACGGCAACTGGATTACCGGCATCCCGTTCATTGACAACTGGCTGGTGGGCGACCAGAGCCTCTTGCCTCAGGAACTGAAAGACAACAAGGGACACAACGTATTCTACTGCCTGCCCCTGCTGCTGGGTATCATCGGCCTGCTATGGCAAGCCTACCGTGGACAGAAAGGCATCCAGCAATTCTGGGTGGTCTTCTTCCTCTTCTTCATGACCGGTATTGCCATCGTGCTCTACCTGAACCAGACTCCGAGCCAACCGCGCGAACGTGACTATGCCTACGCCGGTTCGTTCTACGCCTTCGCCATCTGGATTGGTATGGGTGTGGCAGGACTCGTCCGTCTGCTTCAAGACTATGCCAAGATGAAGGAACTGCCTGCTGCCGCCATCGTTTCCGTAGCCTGCCTCTTTGTCCCCGTGCAGATGGCAAGCCAGACTTGGGACGACCACGACCGCAGCGACCGCTACATGGCACGCGACTTCGGCCAGAACTACCTGATGTCCCTACAAGAAAGCGGCAACCCGATTATCTATACCAACGGTGACAACGATACCTTCCCCCTCTGGTACAACCAGGAGACCGAAGGTTTCCGTACCGACGCCCGCACCTGCAACCTCTCGTACCTGCAGACCGATTGGTACATCGACCAGATGAAGCGCCCCGCCTACGACAGTCCTTCTCTCCCCATCACGTGGGACCGAATGGAGTACGTAGAAGGCACCAACGAATACGTCCCCATCCAGCCTGAGTACAAGAAAAGCATCGACCAGCTCTATGCCGAAGCCGAGAAGCAGGCACTGGACGGTAATCCCGAAGCACTGGTCAATGTAAAGAAAGAATTCGGTGACAACCCGTATGAGCTAAAGAATATCCTCAAGAACTGGGTGCGCAATAAGAATCAGGACTTGAAGGTGATTCCTACCGACAGCATTGTCATCAAGGTAGACAAGGAAGCCGTGCGCCGCAGCGGCATGATGATACCGGGCGACTCAATCCCCGACTACATGCACATTTCGCTGAAAGGCAAACGCGCCCTCTACAAGAGCGAGTTGATGATGCTCGAAATGCTGAGCGAGGCCAACTGGGAACGCCCCATCTATATCGCTGTCAGCGTAGGCAGGGAGAACCAGCTGAATATGGAAAACCACTTCGTTCAGGAAGGTCTTGCCTATCGTTTCACTCCGTTCGACACCAGTAAGACAGGCGTGACAATAGACTCCGAAAAGATGTACGACAACCTGATGAACAAGTTCAAGTTCGGTGGCATCGACAAGCCGGGCATCTATATCGACGAGAACGCAATGCGCATGTGTCACTCTCACCGTCGCATCTTCTCCCAACTCGTGCAGCAGCTGATGCGTGAGGGCAAGAAAGACAAGGCAAAAGCCGCCCTGGACTATGCCGAAAAGATGATTCCCGCCTACAACGTGCCTTACGACTGGCAGAACGGTGCCGTACAGATGGCTGAAGCCTACTACCAACTGGGCGAAACCGCCAAGGCGGACGAGATGATGAAAGCCCTTGCTGACAAGGCTGTAGAGTACCTGACCTGGTATCTGAGCCTGGACGACAACCGCTTCATGATTTCTACCCGTGAATTTGAATACCACTGGGCTGTACTCGATGCCGAGGTAAAGGCCATGAAGAAGTACAACTCCAAGCTCGCCGAAATCTACGAGCCGAAGGTGGAAGAACTGTATAATATGTATGTGGACAGAATGAAGGAGTGAGAATAAGGATTAGGGATTAAAGGATTAGGGATTAGCCTGTGCAGTTCATCACTAATCACTAATCATTAATAACTAATCCTTAACCCCTAATCCTTAATCATTAACCCCTAATCCTTAATCCCTAATCCCTTAATCCTTAATCACGTGTTTATAGAACAACCTCCTGAGTTTTTTCGCAAACTATATCCCGGTGCAGTCTGGAGGATGGACCCCAATGAAAAAGCCGTTTATCTGACTTTCGACGATGGCCCTATCCCCGAAGTAACTCCCTGGGTGCTCGACCTGCTGGATAAGCACAACATCAAAGCCACCTTCTTCATGGTAGGTGACAACATACGGAAGCATCCGGACGAATTCCGGATGGTCGTTGAGCGTGGGCACCGCATCGGTAACCACACCTTCAACCATATCCGTGGATTTGAATACACGGCCAAGAATTATCTGGGAAATACCGAACAGGCGAAGATTTTCATGGAAATGGGTGGGGACATCAATTGCAATGTGGAGAAGGTTCTCTACCCTCTCTTGTTCCGCCCTCCCCACGGCCATATGTTCGCCAACCAGTATCTCACGCTGAAACGAACCTACAAGATTGTGATGTGGGACCTCGTGACCCGCGACTACAGCAAGAAGCTGCGCGGTCCGCAAGTGCTTGCCAACGTGATGCGCTACGCCCGCAACGGCTCCATCATCACCTTCCACGATTCCCTGAAATCCTGGTGCAACGGAAACCTGCAGTACGCATTGCCGCGCGCCATTGACTTCCTGAAGGAAGAGGGATATGAATTCAAAGTATTATAAACTTGAAACAGCAGAAAGTTACCAACATCTGCTGTAACAATAAATTCCACATAAAATAAGAAGGGGTTGTCTCGGCAAAAGGCAACCCCTTACATTTTATAGGCTCATGTCCTGTTCCACAAGAATAAACAGATGTTTTATAATTACCAAGTAAATGTACATCTGTATTCATCCCACTGGTCTTTTACAACCAGTTCCGTAGGATAACTGTCGGAATTCAATGTCCATGTAAAATACATATCGGACACAGAGTCCTCGCCATTGTATGTATAATGCCCTACAAGCGGCAGATGTTTCGTAGCCTTACCAAGCATACCTCCATAATAGGCATATATCATCTCGTCCATATCCACATCCAGTATTTCATCAAACAACATCAGGCAGCCCTTATTCTCGATAGGAGCTGTTATATTATCCGTCGTATAGTCTATGGCAGCACTATACTCCCACTCGTCATTGCTGTCGATAATTCCGTCACCATTGAGATCCCCACTAGCTACATAACGTGTGGAAGTCTTCACCACATCTCCATCCTTATAGGTGATGTTCGTTATTTCACCATCGCTTTCAGAGCGTTTCATTACAACCAGATGGCCTTCAGTGTCGTATTCCATCTCCCAAGTAAACTCATCGGCATCGGGAGTACCAGCGTGGTCTATTGAGTTGCAAAATTCCACATAACCATCGCTGTTGAGCTGCAAGTTCAGTTCTGTAACATCGCCCTCTTCATCCGTCACGGTGATTCTTGCTCGGTCCTTTGCAACATCTGCCTTTGTAGTAGCGGGAAAGTACTCAAAGACGGCTTTATCCCCATCCTCAGTTGTAATGTTCGTCACCAGCCCTTCTTCATTGTGAGAAATCGCCATGCCCGAAACCGACTTCGGAAGCCCTCCCGTAAACACTTGCGAAGGATTGACCACAGTGGCGGTGTTTTCGCCACCCTCACCATTCTCATTTTCGTCATCGTCACTGCAAGCAGTGAATCCCAAGCACAACGCCACACCCAACATGGAGGCAGCCATCATTTTAAACATTTTCATAAGTTACAAATCTTGTTTTATCCCCATCCCTCTAAGGAAAATCCATAATAACAAAAGTATAAGGAATGCCGTCCGTATCTCACGACAACAAGACTCTGCCATTCAAACCCGGACAGATACTTTTGGCCATTTATCATTCCCAGACAAAGCTTAATATTTTTTGCAAAGTAATAAACTTTTCCTTTCACTCCTTGTCACTGAAAAAGGTGATTTTTCAGCCACATACAGAAAAAATTCAGCATCTCCAATAAAAAGCAAAATGAATAAGACGTATATTTGCAACAACTAAGCACAGATTGAATTCCACTAAAATATACCGATATGAGGGTACGCCATACTAAGCTATTATCACTCCTCTTTTCTTTAACCACTATCCTGCTTCACGCCGGAGAAATACCAACAGACACTCTGTTGGCACACTTCTACAACCGGGCAGCCAATCTCATGGAAGAAGGACACTACGATGAAGCGCAACGTAGCTTCGACAGCGCCTTTGCCACCCGGAACGTAAAGCACTCCTTCATGTATCCCATCTTGCTGAACGAACAAGCCACACTGCTGGTCTATGTGGGAAAGACAGAAGAAGCCTTTGCCATGAAAAAAAATGTGCTCCCCTACCTGCCGCAGATAGATGATTTGGAAAAGCACATCAGCGTATACAACGATTTGGGCCTCCTCTACCGTCAGCACCAAATGAATGACTCTACACTCTACTATTACAATAAAGCACTGGACAGTGCCTTGCAATATGGGGACGAAAGCTGGATAGCCCACATCTGCAACAATGTGTCCATCCTATACTTCAATATCAGGCAGCTGAACGAAGCCGAAAAGTATACCGACATGGCCGCCGAACATGCCGCCAGAACCGAAGACCCATTCGTAGCCTTCACCACCTGGCAAATCAGGGCAACCATAAAGGCTGAACTGAACAAGCTGGATGATGCTGAAAAATCCAACCGCAAAGCCTGGAACATTGCCTGCCACGGAGAGGGAAACGAAGACCTATGGAAGATACGCTGCCTGCCCGGCATGCTGAGACTCTTTGAACGAAAAGAACAACCCGATTCCATAGACCACTACTTGAAATTGGGGAACAAACTACTACAACGGGTACCATCCAACTCCATCGCTGCCATAGGATTCATACAATCGAGGGCAGCCACCGAAACAAACCGCAAAAACTATGCCCGCGCCTTGAAGGACTTCCACTGGCTGCGTAACCGGAAAACCGGTACCGAGCCCAAAACATTATTTACACAAATGGCACGATGCTACGATGCCTTGGGAAACCCCAAACTGGCCTACACCTATATGGATAGTGCCCGCATGTGGACTGATACGCTGGCACAGCACAATCTGACGCAACAAATGGCAGAATTCAACGTGAAATATCACACACAAGAAAAGGAATTGGAGATAGCCCACCTGCAACAAGAACAACTGGAACACCAAGCCTTCCTGCTAAAAGCCTCCATTGCTGTAGCCCTTCTGTCTGGTCTTGCTCTCATTACTTTGTTGACGCTCCGCCACAAGAAACGAATGGCCGAAAAGAAGATTGAACTGCTAAAGCAAGAAAACGAACTGAACTCGGCACGCCGCTACATTGAAGGGTTGGAAGAGGAATGCAAATATTTTGCCAAGGAACTGCATGACGGTATAGCCAACGACCTGCTGGGGCTGCAAATGAAGATAGAAACTTCTGCCGGCAAAGGGAATGAGCAGGAACTGGCCTCACTCGTCAGCAAACTGAGAAACAACGTGCGGAATATCTCACACGAACTGATGCCTCCCGAATTCGAGCATCTCAGTCTAGACCAGATACTCGACCGTTATGCTGCCAAACTGACCGAGAACACCGGCATAGAGGTCAGCTATCATCCAACGGAGAACAACGCATCACGCCATCTTCCCAATGAAACCGCTTATGAGCTGTACCGCATCGTACAAGAGCTCACCATGAACATCGTGAAACATGCCTCAGCCAGTCATATAGTCATCAGTCTCCGTGCCGACAATGAAAATAAATATACCCTGCAAATTACAGACAACGGTAAGAATGCAAACAAGCAACAAACAGCAACAAACAACAATGACGGCATAGGATTGCGCACCGTAAACGACCGTATCAGAGCCATCAACGCTACCGCCAATGTATGCTCGTCAACAGAAAACAACGTTTTCACCCTACTGCTTAACATAAACGAATGAAACCAAACAAAGAAACATACAGAATACTGGTAATAGATGACCACCCGATTGTTGCTGAAGGCATCATCGCATTGGCCTCGCAACTCGAAGAAGTGACGTGCAAAGGAGCCACTTGTGCAAAAGACGTGGAACAACTGACCCTCAAAGAGAGATTCGACCTTTGTATCATTGACCTTGAACTACCGGATATGAATGGATTCCAACTCATATCCCACCTTCACAGCCGGATACCCGAATGCGGCATTTTAATCTATACCATGCATGAAGAACCTTGGATCATAGCCAAATTATCCACCCTAAACATCAACGGAGCTGTTTCAAAAAATGCCAGCACCAGCGAATTGAGAGACGCCATCAGTACACTGAAAAACGGAACCAGATACTTCAGCAATGTTTTCAGCGAACTGGACAAGGAAAAACAAAACACCCTACCACATGCACTTCCCGAATTGTCGAGACGTGAAAAAGAAGTGCTCGCCTATCTCTCGCAAGGACTGAGCACTTCTGAAATATCCCAATTACTATTTCTCAGCATCAATACAATACAGACTTACCGGAAGCGCCTGATGGAAAAACTGGAGGCCAAAAACGTTGCAGAACTTGTCTACAAGGGGAAGAGCTTATTCTGAGAACATTTGTCATTCGTCCGGACAGTTACAAACCTCCAACTTCTCAATCTTCTCCGTCTGAAAAGGAAGAAAATCAACTTAGCGGATACTCACCGTCATCGGATTGCGCACCTTCTGTGCAAAATCAGCCATGTATCGGTTCCAGGCTTCAGCAGTCTTGATGTCTGCGCGGTCCCAGGCAAAGCCCCAGTAATACACGTAGTCAGCGCCCGGCTCATAGTCGCTGACAACCAGTACATGACCGTCCGCATTGTTACGCATCTTCTTCTCCTCTATGGGGAAAAGCACGGTTTTGGCTTCCTTCACAACGGCAGGGAAAGCGGCCCCCATAAATATCTTGCCATTATCCGGTCCGGTAGTGGGGTCTACATACGTCATATAGCCACCGGCGGCATCAGCCACCACAGCACCGTCCGGTTCGTGCAGCACAATACCGGTAACAATGGGCAAAGATTCCTTTAGATTGCTATACGAAACGGCAGTACGGTTCAGATGAGAACCGGCATCCAGCGTAATCAGACGTGTTTCCACCACCGCAGTATCCCCTTTCACAGCCAACGGATTGAACTCCAGCTTCACGGTGAAGCGCAACGGACCGTTGTCCAGCACCTCCTGCGTCTTGTAGCACCACGGATAGATAATGGTATCATTCACCATCAATGCAGACACTCCGGCTCCCAATGTTGGACCTACTGCATAGCAGTCCATGCCATAACCGTGGTCTATATGATAGGAGAATGTGCGTACCAGCTCATCGGCTGCCTTCGGGTCTGTCTTGCGCAATTCATTAACCTGCTTCCAGGAGTCTGCATCCAGTTCCTTGGCATACATGTCTTCCAGTACCGGTGCAGCAGTGCCTCGCTTCGTAAACAAGTCGTAGCCGAAACCGCGTTCACCCCTTGCCTGCAATGCAGGACCGTAGGCACGGAAGCCTACCAAGTCGTTCTCCCAGGCCATGTCGTCCAGACGTTCGGGATACTGCCGCCCACAAGCCCTTACCTCCACATCGACGGGAGTACCGGCCTGGACGGTATATGCAGCCGATGCATTGGCAGCTACCGTCGCAGGGAAGATTAATTTGTCATCGTAGGTCACTTGGTAAGGCACCTGCTCCCCTTCGACATTCAGAACCACAATCTGTGCGGTGTCTGCCAGATTCAGAAGGTTTGAGATTTCGGTCATGGACACCTCTACCATCTCATCGGAACGGTCCATCGCTAACGGATTGGTTACCGTAACAGTCACTATCTTGCTATCGTTGCAAGCAAGACAGCAGAGGGCCGCCATACATAATAAAAGAAAGTTTCTCATATAATCATTGCTTTTTCCTAATCAGTTGTATAACTTTCTTTTAGGCGCGGATTTCGCGGATTATACGGATTTTCCTTATCCTTTCCGCGAAATCCGCGTAATCCGCGCCCAAAAGAAAAAGGTGACAAGTGACATTATCCTGCCACTTTATCACCTTCTCAATTATCCTTAAATTTATTTCGGTTGCTTTCCGATATAAGCCAAGATACCTCCGTCTACATAGAGGATGTGACCGTTTACCGCATTAGAGGCTTCCGATGCCAGGAACACTGCCGGACCGGTAAGTTCTTCCGGAGCCAGCCAGCGGCCTGCCGGAGTCTTGGCGCAGATGAACGAGTCGAACGGGTGACGGCTACCGTCGGCCTGCTTTTCACGCAGCGGAGCAGTCTGCGGGGTAGCGATGTAACCCGGACCGATACCGTTACATTGGATGTTATATTCACCATATTCAGAGCAGATGTTGCGAGTCAGCATCTTCAAGCCACCCTTGGCAGCGGCATAGGCCGACACAGTCTCACGACCCAGTTCGGACATCATAGAGCAGATATTGATAATTTTACCGTGGCCCTTCTTCATCATGGCAGGCAGAACAGCCTTTGATACGATGAACGGAGCATTGAGGTCGATATCGATTACACGACGGAAGTCAGCAGCCTCCATCTCGTGCATAGGAACACGGCGGATGATGCCGGCATTGTTTACGAGGATATCAACAGAGCCTACTTCCTTTTCAATCTGGGCTACCATGGCCTGAACAGCAGGTTCGTCTGTCACATCACATACATAACCGCGTGCCTTGATACCCTTTTCAGTATAGGCAGCCAAGCCTTTGTCTACCAACTCCTGGTTGATATCGTTGAAACAGATAGTTGCTCCTTGCTCTGCAAAAGCTGAAGCGATAGCAAAACCGATACCATAAGAAGCACCTGTAACAAGGGCTACTTTACCTTCCAAAGAAAAATTCAAATACGGATTCATAACGTTAAATTATTAAGTTTAAATAAGTGATATTCTATTTATGTACGATTTGCAAGTAGTTTATACTCAATGGAAACTTTATTTTGGGAGAATGCCTTCCCTATAAGGAAATCGCAGCGAATGCTTTTCATATCGTAGCTTTTCACATAATCGGGATGCTCAGCATAGCGAATTTCATAGTTCGTTTTCATGATTGCACTACATTTAATAGGTTATAACTTCAGCCATCAAATACACATCGTTTGCGTACACGATGCAAATGTAACAAAAGAAAATGGAGAAACCGTATAAATTTGTGTCAATTATATAGCAATATCGTTCAAAGATTCGTAAAAAGAAAAAATCTATACCTATAGTGCCAACAAGAGGGGGAAAGAATAACAAAAAAACCCACTAAAACTTGCGATTTTAGTGGGTTTTTAGCTGCAATTAGCTGTATCGTAGTTGGACTACCAGGATTCGAACCTGGACAAACAGAACCAAAACCTGTTGTGCTACCATTACACCATAGTCCAAACATAGGGCTTTCTGTTAAAAAGCGGTGCAAAGATAAAAGGAAGCCCCGAAATATCCAAATATTTCGGGGCTATTTTTACTGCCGAAGCATCATTTCCTTAATTACTTCTCTTTAGGCTACCGTTATTTGGCGATAATCAGATAGTAATTCTTCTTGCCGCGCTGTACCAGCAGGTATTTTTCGTCCAGCAGGTCGGCTGTCGTAATCACCTGGTCGAAAGCAGCCAGTTTCTCCTTATTCAGAGAAACGCCACCGCCTTGCACCAGCTTACGCATCTCGCCCTTGGAAGCGAATACAGCAGCATTATCCACGAACAAATCCACCGCCTTCACACCGGCAGCCAGTGCATCACGGGATATTTCGAACTGGGGAACACCCTCGAACACAGCCAGCAGCGTATCTTCGTCCAACTTCTTCAGTGCATCGGAAGTTGCATTGCCAAACAAGATGTTGGATGCATCCACAGCAGCGTTATAGTCCTCTTCGGAATGAACCATGATAGTCACTTCCTTGGCCAGGCACTTCTGAAGGACGCGCAAATGGGGAGCAGCCTCGTGCTCGGCCGTCAGAGCGTCAATCTCCTCCTTGGACAGTGCAGTGAATATCTTTATGTAGCGTTTGGCATCCTCGTCGCTCACGTTCAGCCAGAACTGGTAGAACTTATATGGAGAAGTGTAGCGCGGGTCGAGCCAGATGTTTCCGGACTCTGTCTTGCCGAACTTGCCACCGTCGGCCTTCGTAATCAGCGGGCTGGTCAGTGCAAATACCTCCCCACCGTTCGTACGGCGAATCAGTTCGGCACCAGTGGTGATGTTACCCCACTGGTCGCTGCCACCCATCTGGAGCTTGCAGCCTTTGGTTTCATACAGATGAAGGAAGTCGTACCCCTGCAACAGCTGGTAGGTGAATTCCGTGAAGGAAAGACCGTCACGTGCCTCACCGTTCAGACGCTTCTTTACAGAATCTTTCGCCATCATATAGTTCACGGTGATGTGCTTACCCACTTCACGGGCAAAATCGAGGAAAGTGAAGTTCTTCATCCAATCGTAGTTGTTCACCAACTCGGCACGGTTGGGGGCATCCGAATCAAAATCCAGGAACTTGGAGAGCTGGGCCTTCATACCGGCCAGGTTGCGCTGCAACGTCTCTTCCGTAAGCAGATTGCGTTCGGCAGACTTTCCGGAAGGGTCACCAATCATACCCGTAGCACCGCCAATCAGTGCCAACGGCTTGTGTCCGCAACGCTGGAAGTGACGCAAAATCATCACACTGCAAAGGTGCCCGATGTGCAAAGAGTCCGCAGTAGGGTCGAAACCAATGTATGCAGTCACTTGTTCCTTAGCCAGAAGTTCTTCCGTACCCGGCATCATATCGTGGAGCATGCCACGCCATCTTAATTCTTCTACAAAATTCATCGAATGATTAAGTTATCTGATTAATTATTTAAGTGATTATCTATGAATTGTTTGATTCCTATTTTAATCTGCGCAAAAATACGACTCTTTATTCGAAGAAACAACTCTTAGGGTTTAAAAAAGACTTTGCAGACATTTCTCCGGAGTGTTTCTCCAAGCTCCTCGGGAGAGATGCCGCGCACTTCGGCAGCGCGTGCATACAATTCCCCGATGGAAACTTCGCTTTCATCCGTTTCGATGAACAGCCGGTCGGCAGGTACCCGGCACAAGGCTGCTTCCTGGTATTTCTCCCCGAATGAAAGGTAAAAGCCATGTTTCAGATATTCCTCCACCAGCGCCGCCTTGCCACGGAAACCATGTATTATCCACGGATTCGACGGGCGCAAGTCCCGCTTCACCTTCAGCAGTTCATCAACCGCCTTCACCAGATGAATCACCAGCGGCTTTCCCACTTCCTCTGCCAAACATGCCTGGCACCTGAACACTTCCACCTGCAAATCCATCGGAGCATCTGCCAGCTTGTCCAGCCCGGCTTCGCCCACGGCAAGTACTTGGGGATGGCGCACTAACTCCTCCAGGCCGCACACCCTGCTAGCCACAGCACCTTCGGCTCCTGAGTGTTCACCTCCACTCCGACCTATATGCCAGGGATGTATCCCCACCGAATACCATCCGCCGCTCTGTGGAGAGAACGTTTCGGGATAGCAATTTGCAATGGCAGTTCCGGGTACTTGCGGAAGCCGGTGTGTATGTATGTCAACTGGAATATTCATGGAACGGGATCATATCCGGAACCTCCCCAGGGATGGCAGCGCAGAATGCGCCTGACTGCCAGACAAAACCCCTTGAAAGGTCCGTGTTTCTTGATGGCCTCCACCGCATATTGCGAACAAGTGGGGGTAAAACGGCATGAAGGCCCTATCATGGGCGATATGCACTTCTGATAGAAATAGATGGGAAGCAGCAGCAGATATGAAAGCAGACGCTTCATGACACCTGCGGAGTTTGCTCGGTTTCAGCATTTGCCGCTACCTTCTCGGCAATGCGTGCCAAAGCTGTCTTCATACGGTCCTCGATGACAGAAGAGTCTACCAACTGGTCCGAAAGATAGATGAAGGCCACGGCCAGACGGCACTTTTTTTCCGTCAACACTGCCAGCAGTCCGTGTTTGTTCATGCGGTAGGTTTCACGTATCTGGCGTTTCACGCGGTTGCGCTTCACCGCCCGCTTGAAACGGCGTTTCGAGACACTTACAAGAATGGAAACGGGTGCCTCCAGCTCCTCCACCGGCAGATACACCACACGCAAAGGGAAAACCGAAAACGAACGTGAGCCGCCCGCAAACATCTTCTCTATCACTTTCTTCTTGTCCAACCGTTCGGACTTACGCAAGGTATTTGGCATGGGGTGATGAGTTATAAGTTATGAGTGATGAGTTATGAGTGATAAGTTATGGGGCGATACAAAAACGAGCTACAAGTACCTGGCGACATAAAAGCACAACCACTTGTAGCTCAATTTTATAAATCCATTGTTATGCCTACAAGCTATAAGCAAATCACTCATAACTTATAACTCATAACTCTTTTTACTTTCCTTTATTATTTTCCTTGATAAACATGTCAAGCGCCGCCGTCATTGAGGGTGCCTGCACGCTGGGAGCTTCCAGGTCAAGACGAAGCCCGGCATCACGGACTGCCTGGGCAGTGGTAGAGCCGAATGTTCCGATCTTGATTTCCTTCTGGTCAAAATCAGGGAAATTCTTCTTCAAGGCACTGATGCCTGCCGGACTGAAGAACACCAGCATGTCATAATCAAAAGCCTCATCTGCAGCAAAGTCATTGCTGACAGTACGGTACATGACAGCTTCCGTGTGCTGAATCTTATTCTTATCCAGCAGATTCTTCACGTCATCATTGTGTACATCCGACATTGGTACCAAGTACTTTTCAGTCTTATGCTTAACAATGGAAGGTATCAAATCGTCAATCTTCCCGGTGTTTCCGAAGAAAATCTTACGCTTACGATACTGCACATACTTTTGGATATACAGAGCAACGGCCTCCGTCACGCAGAAATACTTCATTGTTTCGGGAATTGTCACACGCAATTCTGTACACAAGTGGAAGAAATGATCAATAGCATGACGCGAAGTAAAAATAACGGCAGTATGATCCAATACCGAAATTTTCTGTTGTCTGAACTCTTTCGCTGAAAGGCTCTCCACTTTGATAAATGGGCGAAAATCTATTTTCACACCATACTTCTCGGCGATGTCGTAGTAAGGAGATTTCTCTGATGCCGGTTTCGGCTGCGACACAAGTACTTTCTTAATTTTCAACGTCCTAAAATTTTATTATCAAATAACTGTTTAGCTGCATCACACCTTGATATAACACAAAACAAGGCATGATTTCAAGGGCACAAAAGTACACAATTAAAAGCAAACCGCCATATAAATTGTTACAAAAAAGCTTTAACCACTTGTATAACATCAATATTTTAGCAAAAAAGGCTAAAATCAATCCGATTATTATCGTCAGCTGCAAACTCAAATCAAAATAGACTATGAACAGAGCAAACGGGAAAAGGGCGAATCCCAAGTAATAAAGTAGCGTAGAATAGGACTCAAGCCATAGTGTTGTAACACTTTCGTCAAAAAAAATCCAACCCAGAAAAGAGTAGAGCATCCACTTCAAGCACAAATAGAGGAGACACACACCGATGTAAATCCCCAGCAGAAATCCCGGCGGCACATGGTGTACCAATTCCGGCTGTATATCATTGAAGTAGCTGAAGATACAGACACCCACAAGGATGCAGGTTTGCAGGATGAGCAACAGCAGATAGCGCATATCGGCGGCTGTGGAAGTGGCAAATATGCTGGTACGTTCGCGATGAAGCAGGAAATCCTTCACCAGCTGCAGCAGGAACTTGCGGCTGCGTGACAAAACATAGGCCGACAGAAAGAAACAGCACAAAAGAACCACGGTGATGCCATCGTCCATTCTCGGAGAATATGGGATAGGAATCCCCTCCGTCCCCACTACTGCACAAGCCATCAACAGTCCTATCATATTGCAGCGAATTTACGGATGGAGGCGTCCCACAATGGAGTGGTATATATCAGTTCCACGGCTTCCTGCGGTGTCTGCGCCACATGCCAGATGGCACCGTGCTGCGTACGCATGAAGTTTTCGTCCACCGCCTGCCGGAGCATATCGAGCAGAGGGTCGAAATAGTTCTTGACATTCAGTATCACAATCGGGTTCAGATACAGTCCGAGTTGCTTCCAAGTGATGATTTCCAGCAGTTCTTCCAGGGTGCCGCAACCACCGGGCAGGGCGATGACGGCATCGCTCAGGTCGGCCATTGTCTTTTTCCGCTGGTGCATGCTTTCCACTTCCACGAGTTGGGTAAGTCCGGTGTGATGCCATCCCTGCTCCACCATGAAGCGGGGAATGACGCCCGTCACCTCTCCCCCTGCCCGGAGTGCCGCATCGGACACAGCGGACATCAGTCCCATATTTCCCGCACCATTAATCAGGCGAATTTGCCGCTGCCCCAGCAGAGTGCCCAACTCACGGGCTGCATCGAAATAAACGGAATCTATCTTTGTACTCGAAGCACAATATACGCATACGGAATTTATCTTATTCATCATCTTGTTACCTCCTTTTTAGGTACCGCCACAAAGGTACATGATTTCGGGGAGATTTGAAACAAATTTCTTTCTTCCCACTTACGACAGAAGATTTTTCATGAGTCAATGACGGATTATGTGTGCCGCAGGCACTGGTAAGGCACATTAAACAAGGCTACACCCTTTGCCCCGGATAGCTACACCCTTTGGGGTAAATGGCTACACCATGTCAGGGAAAGGGTGTAGCCTTATATAAAAGGTAAAATTCCCTGTTGACATATAGTGATGAAAGCAGGGAATCGTTCACTTTATTGAATCAGAGGACCTTATATATCAATATTCGAGCCAAAAGTAATCCGTCAAGGTCAATCCGATTAATAGGATTATTCCCGCAATAAGCATAGAGATTTAAGCCGTTTATGGTTTCGGGATCTATGTAAGAAATGTCGTCAATCGTTATAAATCTACCCGTTACAGGATCGTAATAACGAGATTTGAGATAGTAAAGCGACATCTCTTCGTCATAGTAATATCCGCGGTAACGAATCGGGTTCTTTTCGGCTATGCCGCCCTCGTTCACCTTTACTATACATTCACCAAACGCCGTGTAACTATACTTACCGACCAAGGTTCCGTTGTCGCTGTAAATCTCCGTTACGTCGCCGAATACGTTTTTGCGATACAGATAGTTTTTATTGCCTGTTCTGAACCCTATTATTCCGTCTGAACCGTAAACAAAATCTATCTTGTCGCTTCCTGTAACTTCGCGTAACAATTTGCCGTTTTCATAAACATAATTCGTCGTTATTCCGCCGGCAGTTTTGGTTGTACGCATACCAAATTCATCGTAGGTAAACGAAACCGTATTCGCTCCGTCCGAAATACTCTTGAGTTGTCTGCCCTTTTCCCATACGCACGACATATTGCGATACGTCGTAGGATTACCCATATCGTCGTAGGCAAACAATTCCGTTCCGAGCGAAATCAAACGATCGGTTCCGTCCTTATAACGATAATCCGTAACCGTTCCGTTGTCGGTCTTCGTCAGGATATTCCCGCTGTTGTCATAAGTATAGCATATTTCTCTGTTTCCGTCAAGGACTTTTTCCGATATAAGTCTGCCTATTTTGTCGTATGCATATTTATAACGCTGTTTACCGTTTTCGTTTACCGATATAATATTCCCCATACCGTCATAAGTATAGGTTATCTTTCCGTCCGAAATGCCGTTTTTACTATAGTATATAGTATTCACGCGGCTGGTCGCATGGTCGCCTTGTTTGTAATATCCAAAACGTTTTGTATACGTTTGTCCTCCAAGCGTTTGCATTATCTTAACACTTCTGCCGTTCTTGTCTTGCTCGTAATTTTCGCCAAAGGCTCCAATTGTCAACCCAGCAAGAGTGCGTGCGGCATTTTCTTTGTAACTGTACGCATATTCCAGCTTATCCTCGATAGAGCCGCCGAATTTAACGGTTTCTTTTGCCGTCTGACCGTAATCGTTATATTCCGTCGTATGCACGTTGCCGTTAAACGTATGACTCGTCTGTCTGTCCAATTCGTCATAAGCCACGCTTTCTATCGTCAAACCACTGCCATTCTTAATATTTTTTATTTTGCCATGTTCATAGTCATACTGCAAAACTTTCCCGTCGGACTGTTCAACGCGGCGCAAATTACCGAGTTTATCCGTATAACTTACAGTAATTGCTTTGTTCGCGTTTTTGCTCTCGCATTTTTCTACAGCTACACCGTTCAACGTTGTATCCGTATACGAGTTTTCACAATAAGCGTTTTTATCGTCGTTCAGGAATACTTTCGTTGTCCTGCGTTTACCGTCATACTCGTACTTAACCGTATTGTTTCCGCTACTAAGTTCTACAACTTCTCCGTGACGATATATTTTTTGCGTGCTGTTTCCTTCGCCGTCTTCGGTACTTTGCGAAATCGCCGTAACGGTATCATCATACAACAGCCACGACAGAAGGCAATAAAAAATAAATGCGAATTTAGTTTATGTGATGGTAATTGTATGCGGTGTTCTAACAGGGTTAAACAAAGGTGCATTCAGCAATTGCAGCAGCCTTACAAACATAACAATTCCCGACAGCGTTACTTCTATCGGCAGTTATGCGTTCTTCTATTGCCGCATGCTTACGACCATAACAATCCCGAACAGCGTTACTTCTATCGAAAATTCTGCCTTTTCTTATTGCGACAATCTTACAAGCGTCTATTATAAAGGAAGCGAAAACGAATGGAATCAAATGAGTATAGATGATAATAACATCCCCTTAACAGACGCAACCAGTTATTATTATAGCGCAACGAAGCCCGCCGCAAGCGGAAACTTCTGGCACTACAATTCAGACGGCGAAATCGAAACGTGGTAAAACATTAACAGAAGAGCCATACCGAAAACAAATTTATTAAAAGCAAAAAATCGCCCGCGGGGAAACTTCCACTCCCCGCGGGCTTTTTAATTTTCTCTAACTCTTTTATATCAAATTAAAAAACGCTTTGTCGCCGGCAAGCAGCTTCTCGTCAAGCTGCCACACGCCGTTTACCTTAATCAGCCCGAACTCGCACTCTTTCGCCGTTTCGAAAACGTCGTTGCCGTCGTAGCCGATAAACTTTTCGCCCAGCACTTCCAGGGCGTCTTTCGCGTCCTTCGTAAACGTGGAAGTCGTTACGAAAATACCGCGGCAATTCCGCTTGCCGTCCCGCATCTGGCGGCACGTCGCCGCGCCCACAAACTGCTGTACCAGCGTTTCCCCTATCATCCACTTTTCGGCAAGTCCCTTCGTCGGGTCCCAGTTCTTCGCCTGTATGTAGATGGTTTCGCGGAAGCCGAATCTGCCCGTCAGCTCTATTTCGCCGTCTATTCCGCCGTCGTTTTTGCCGCCCGAAATACGAAGTCCTTCCAGCCGTCTGCCGCTTTTCAGCGAATACCGCTCCAGCAGATACACCGAATAATACTCGAAATATTCGCCCGAAAGCGCGCGCAATCTCTTCAGAAATTCCTCTTTCAGTTTCTCGTCCGCCGTGCGGAGCGAGCTTTGCGATTGTGCAGGGCGCGTCTGCGCCGAACGGGCTTGCGCCGGGCGCGTCTGCGTTGCCGCGCGGACTTGCGTTTGCGGTTGAGCTTGCGCCGGGCGCGCCTGAGCGGCTCGGGG
>ERZ1107006.1318-NODE-1318-length-21646-cov-7.625909_pt1 | contig 21646 bp, 18 predicted proteins | sample MGYA00403696_ERZ1107006 | MGnify/ENA primary metagenome ERZ1107006 (study PRJEB35170, sample SAMEA104062441) | human gut metagenome | biome: human gut; feature: human-associated habitat; material: faeces | place: Denmark | collected 2012-08-13 ...
CGTGCAGCGTTCCGACAAGCCGTTCCTCGATGAAGTCGGCAAATACTACGCGGCGCTGAGCATCGTGGACGATCTGCACGAAGTGCTCGACTTCGCGCAGGAACCGTCCGCCTACACCCCTGACGGCAACGCCGAAATCGTTCTGAAACTCGCGATCCTCGACCTTGACGGCTCCGAACGATTCACCAACGAAAAGCTCACACATCTGCGCGCGGACTACCAGGTGGTCGTCTCCGGCAAACTGTGGGTGGACATCATGAACATCGAAACCGACAAAAAGCAGGGCGTCGAGGCGTTGCAGCGCGTGCTCGGCGTCACACCCGCGCAGACGGCGGTGTTCGGCGACTACCTCAACGATCTGCTCATGCTTGAGGCGGGCGACTGGTCGTTCGCCATGGGCAACGCGCACCCCGATTTGAAGGCCGCCGCGCGCTACATCGCACCGTCGAACGTCGAGCACGGTGTGCTCAAGGTTGTGGACAGGCTGGTTGCCTGACGATTTCGTTGCATGGGGCGCGGTGACGTAAAGAAGGTGGCGTAATGAGGCAATCCGAGGCGCTTGCGATTCTGGGTTCCGGCGCAAGCGTGTTCCTGACGGGCGCGCCCGGTGCCGGCAAAACCTACGTGCTCAACGAATTCATACGGCAGGCGCGTGCCGACGGCGCATCCGTGGCCGTCCCCAATGATGCCACCAACGAAGGCCGTGCCCTCCTGCTGCTGGAAGCTCAGGGTCTCATCAAGCTGGCTGACGACTCCAACCTCTCCTCTACCCCCAAGGACATCGTGGAGAATCCCAAGAACCTGACCTTCACCGAGGTGGAAGCCGCTACCATCCCCAGCATCGCCAGCGAGGTGGATCTCGCCGTCATCAACTCCAACTATGCGCTGGGCGCCGGTCTGAACCCCGTTGAGGACGCTCTGGCTCTGGAATCCTCCGACTCCCCCTATGTGAACGTGCTGGTCTGCAAGGAGGGCAATGAGAACAACGCCGCCATTCAGGCTCTGGCCGAGGCCCTGCACTCCGACGCCGTGAAGAACTACATCGCCGAAAACTTTGACGGTGCCGTCATCGCCGTTGACTAAATCTTCCAGCCTATATCATGAGGACCTCCGGCTCTGCCGGGGGTCCTCAGCGTATTACGCATTTTTTGCTGCCTTGCTCCGGCAAAAAGTGCAGAGTCCTCCTTCAGAAAAAGGGGTATTTGCGAGGGAAATCTTTGCTGGTTTCCTTCCGATTTTCAACACGAACCGCCGTATGCGGGCTACGAGGCTCGAACTCGCTTCCCGGCATCCCGCGAATTGCGTTCCGCAATTCGCAGGAACCCTGCCTCACCTCTGATTAAAATGCGCTTCGCGCATGGGTGTCGGTATCGAGTTCTTTTCGTCTAATAAAAAAATCAGGGCATCCAAATCGGATGTCCTGATTTACTCTGGAGCGGGCTACGAGGCTCGAACTCGCTACCTCCACCTTGGCAAGGTGGCGCTCTACCAGATGAGCTAAGCCCGCGGAACAAGAAATATTATAGCAAGGCCTCCCCGTTCTGTCAAGCATTTTTTACATTTTTTTCAATAGTTTTTTCGATGTCTTTCAAAGAGCCTATCACGGCGCCTGTTCTGCTGAAGATGCCTCCGATTCCGTCGGAGCATCCGACTGCGCCGCAGCCGCCTGCTCTGCTTGATACGCCTGAATTTCTTCCTCCGTGGGCTTGAGTAGGAATTCGATGATCCCCACTGGGTCGGTTTCCGGATAGTAATGGACGATCCAGACCGCTTCCTCCCGGGTTCCCCGCTCCTGCCGCACCTGCTGAACCTCCTGTGCCACCTTCTCCCGGCTGTCTGCCTGCCAATAGCCCATGCGGACCACCAGTTCCGTCCGGCCACCGTCCAGCGCCGCTTCCAGCAAATCACCAAGCGCACTGACGCTGGAGGCGCTGACGATGGTCTGCATTTGCTCCGCCGTGCGGCGATATCCGATCTGAAGGTCCGCCTCAAAGCAGCTCCGCTGGGGCTGGCTGATATAGGTGATGTACTCCACGGCATAGGCTCCCAGCGGGGTCTCCTGCTGAACCTCCTGTGCCGCCTTTTCCAATTCCTCCAACGCAGTTTGTTCGTCCGGGAAATTATACAGCCGCAGCGACGCGGTTTCTGTGTGCTGACCGATGAGAATCAGCAGATCGTTGACCATATCCTGCCGGTTTTCCGCCCGCAGGGTAGCGGCGGCCTCACTTTCCCAGAACTTGCTGCTGTGAGGCTCTGATGTGGTATAGGAGCGCTCCAGAAGAGAGGCGCAGCCTGTCAGCAGGCCCAGCGCCAGTCCCGCCGCCGCCAGTCGATATACCTTCATTCGCGCCCCTCCTTTTTTAAATCGTTTAATAGCCCAGATCCTGATCGATGAGGACCACTTCCATCTCCATGTTGGCTACGGCCTCCCACATGACCACCAGGCCCCGGCAGATCCGCTCCGGGCTCTTGCAGTCATAGCAGCGATCTCCATGAACGGCGCAGGGCGTTTTCCGGCCCAGCCGCTGGGCATTCTTCGGTGCGGCAATGTTCCGCGCCCTCCAAAGGGCCTCTTCGTAGGTGGGGGCCAGCTTGTTCCGGCCCACGATGAACCAGACCTTCTTGTGGCCGTACAGGGACGACGCCACCCGGTTGCCGTTGCCGTCGATGTTGATGAGTTCGCCGGTCTCTGCCATGCCGTTGACAGAGGTGATATACATATCCGCCGTCATGGCCTCTCTGCGGGGGTCCTCCGCCGACTCCGGACGCCAGTGCCAGAACACCCGGTTGTGTCCGGACAGCTTTTCGTAAAGGCCCATCTGCTCCGCCGTGACGGAGCCGCCGATGCCCACAGATACGCCGTCAATGGAGCGATCCAGATAGTCCGCGGCCTCCTCCGCCGTGGCAAACGTACTGACGCGGAACCGCTTGGATTCCAGATTTTTTTTGACCGTTGTAAAATCCGTCATGAAAACTGCCTCCTTATAATTCCTTCTGATACTCGCCGAAGCCCTCGCCCAGCACGTCATGGGCGTCGCAGACGATCAAAAATGCCGCCGGGTCCGCCTCATGGACGATCTCCTTGATCTCCACGATCTCCCGCTGGCGGAAGGCCACCATCAAAACGTGCTTTTCGCTGCCGCTGTACGCGCCGGTGGCATTGAGGATGGTCACACCCCGGTCATAGGCCAGAATAGCGTCGGAGATCTTCTGCCAGTGATTCGAAATGATATAGGCCACCTTGGAAGCATTCAGGCCGTAGAGCACCGTGTCCATAACCTTGCTGGACACATACAGGGCCACCGCGCCATAGAGAGCCGTTTCCAACCGCTGAAAGGCGATGGCCGTCAATGCCAGTACCACACCATCCGGGATCAGTATCAGCTTGCCCATAGGAAGCCACGGAAATTTCAGCTTCAGCAGGCGGGCCACGATGTCCGTACCGCCGGTGGTAGCCCCCTGAGAAAAGACGATGCCCAGTCCCGCACCCATCATAGCGCCGCCGCAGATGGAGGCCAGCATGGGATCCATCGGGGAGAATGTATACAAAAGGGCGATACCGTCCATCGCCAGCGAGCTGACCGTCATGGAAAACAGGGACGAGGCCAGCAGGTGAAAGCCGATGAACTTCCATCCGGCCAGAAACAGCGGGACATTCAGGAGGATCGTGCCGATACCTACGGAAAGAGCCGGGAACAGGACATTCAGCACTTGGGCCAGGCCGGTGATGCCGCCCATACCCACGGCGTTAGCGGCAAAAAACCAGTCGAAGGACAGCGCGAAGATCACAGAGCCCACTGTTATAATGCCATAGCTTCTCAGTTGTTTTTTCAAATGGATTTCTCCCTATCTTTATCTATTCGCCCGGAACACGGCCTTACAGCAGGCTGATCTGCTGATCCTCAGAATCCTCTTCCCTTACCAAAGCGCCGGCGGCGGGAATGGCCCGCACCCGGTAGCGGGTCCGGTTGGTAATGGAGGTCTCCTCAGACAACAGCACCGTTTCCAGATGATACTTGGGCTTCAACGTCATCACCGCCACGCCTTGAGCGGAACGGGTGGTCTTGGGAGCCAACAGCGCCGTGTGGAAGATCAGGCAGCGAGGTTCGTTGGAATACACAGCCAGTTCACAGTCCTCATCCAGACGGCGGATGCAGGCCAGAGGCGACTTGTCGGAATAGGCGCCGGTGAGCTTCCGGCGGTTGGAGGCAGTCTGATACGCCTTCATCTCGATCCGGGCCACCTTGCCGTTTTCATAGAAGAACAGCAGGCTTCCGGCGTAGTCCGGTCCCGGCAGCACCATGAAGATCACATTTTCTCCCGCATCCATTTTCAGCTTGGTGGGCAGGTAGTCACCCAGCACGCTGGCCTTGGCATCGTCAAACTCGCCCAGCCGGGTCTTGTAGACCTGACACTGGTCGGTAAAGAACATGGCCTCGGCGTTGGAGGTGGTCTCAAAGCTTTGGCGGAGGGCATCCCCCTCCTTGAACTTCTGCTCACTGTTCATTCGCAGAGAAGCGGGGGTGATTTTCTTGAAATACCCCTCACGGGACAGGAACACAGTGACGGGATACTCCTCCTTCTGTTCCTCCTCCGGGGTGTAGCTGGTGATCTCGTGGGGGTAGACGATGGAGGTGCGGCGGGGCTCGCCGTATTTCTTGGCGGCGGCGTTCAGCTCCTCCACGATGACCTTCTTCACCCGCTTGGGGCTGTTCAGCAGGTCCTCCAGATCGTCGATCTCATCCCGCAGGGCGTCCGTCTCCCGGGTGCGCTTGAGGATGTATTCCTTGTTGATGTTCCGCAGCTTGATCTCCGCCACATATTCCGCCTGGATCTGGTCGATGCCGAAGCCGATCATCAGATTGGGGATGACCTCGGCTTCCTCTTCCGTCTCCCGGATAATGCGGATGGCCTTGTCAATATCCAGCAGGATGCGCTTCAGGCCCTTCAGCAGGTGCAGCTTTTCCTTCTTCTTGCCCAGCACGAAGAAGATCCGCCGCTTCACGCTGTCGGTACGCCACGCCGTCCATTCCTCCAGAATCTGCCGGATACCCAGCACCTTGGGGCTGCCGGCGATCAGCACGTTGAAGTTGCAGGCAAAGGCGTCCTCCAGCGGTGTCAGCTTGTAGAGCTTGGCCATCAGCTTATCCGGGTCCACGCCCCGCTTCAGATCGATGGCCAACTTCAGGCCGGAGAGGTCGGTCTCATCCCGCATATCCGAGATCTCTTTCGCCTTGCCCGCCTTGATCAGCTCCGCCACCTTGTCCAGAATGGCCTCCACTGTGGTGGAGTAGGGGATCTCGTAAATTTCCAGCAGGTTCTGGTCCTTCACATAGCGGTACTTGGCCCGCACCCGGACGCTGCCCCGGCCCGTATTGTAAATATCCCGAATGGCATCGGCGTCAAAGATCAGTTCGCCGCCGGTGGGGAAATCCGGGGCCAGCAGTGTCTCTGTCAGGTCGCAGTCTGGGTTTTTCAAATAGGCCACCGTAGTATCGCAGACCTCTTTCAGGTTGAAACCGCAGAACTGGGAGGCCATGCCCACGGCGATGCCGCTGTTGGCGGATACCAGAATATTGGGGAAGGTGGTGGGCAGCAGCGCCGGCTCCTTCATGGTGTTGTCATAGTTATCCACGAAGTCCACGGTGTCGCTGTCGATGTCCTTGAAGATCTCGCCGCAGATGGCGGAGAGCTTTGCCTCCGTATACCGGGGGGCGGCCCAGGACATATCCCTGGAATAGGACTTACCGAAGTTGCCCTTGGAGTCCACAAAAGGCGTCAGCAAAGCGCCGTAGCCCTTGGAGAGACGCACCATCGTATCGTAGATGGCGGCGTCACCGTGGGGATTCAGGCGCATGGTCTGGCCCACGATGTTGGCGGACTTCGTCCTTGCTCCCGTCAGCAGGCCCATTTTATACATGGTGTAGAGCAGCTTGCGGTGGGAGGGCTTGAAGCCGTCGATCTCCGGAATGGCACGGGAGACGATAACGCTCATGGCGTAGGGCATATAGTTGGTCTCCAGCGTGTCGGTGATGGGCTGCTCCACCACCGCCGCCCGGAGGCCCATGACGTTGGGGTTATTGGCTGGATGCCGGGATCCTTCCGGCTGCTTCTTTTTCGGCATAGTAAAAAGTTCCTTATCTTGATGGCTCAGGAGCCTGAGCGAATGATGATCTGAAAATATAAAAACGCGCAAATACACAGGCCGGTATCGGCTTCAGCCCTGCCGGAGAACGGCACGGAAGCACGCCGCTGTGCGGCGCAAAAGTAACGGCATTTTTTCAGGCTGTCGAAAAAGTCCTTCCGCCCAAAGGATTCGGAGGGAAGGATAGTTGGAAAGGGAACCGTCAGGGTTCCCTTTCGCGTTCGATCACCCGCCGCAGCGACCAAAAAGCAAAATAAAATATTGTTTTTTATTTTGCTTTTTTGTTTGCAGCTTGTCAAAAAAAGTCCAAACGGACTTTTTTTGACAAGCTGCAAGACCGACGGCTCAGCCGTCGGTCTTTGTGTTATCCGGTTTTTGTCCGTGTCGACGGCAGACGGCGCGGTAGATCACATAGCCCACACCCGCCACAGCGAGGGCGAGAGCGAAGGCAATGACCGCCGCCCGGTAGTTCTGCTCCCCCAGGGCGCTGCCGCCCACGGTGGAGGTGACGATGGAGGGCAGGCGGCCCACTGTGGCGATCAGCAGCCAGGTCCCCCACGGCAGGTCCGTCAGGCCCGCGAAGTAGCACAGCAGGTCCTTGGGCGTACCGGGAACGGTGAAGATCAGCCAGAACAGGGCGGTGCGCTTGGGGGAGGTATGGAGGAGAAATTGGAGCTTTTCCAGCTTGTCCGCCGGGAAGAACACCTCCACCAGACCGCGGCCCCAGCGGCGGACCAGGGCAAAGACGGTCACGCTGCCCAGCACGGCACCGAGCAAGCACAGGGCCGTGCCCGCCCAGGCGCCGAAGGCGTAGCCCCCGGCGATCTCCAGCGGCTCGCCGGGGATAATGGCCACCAGCACCTGCAGAAACACCATGGCCACATAGGCCAGCGGCCCCCAGGCGCCGTGGCCGTCTACCCAGGCGCGGAACTGTTCCGGCTGGCGGGCAAAGTGGACCATGGGCCGCCCCACGAACCAGGCCAGCGCCGCCGACAGCAGAACGAATATGACGATGGCCAGTACGGACAGTGTTTTTTTCTGTTGTTCGGTCAGCGTGCGCTTCACGGGCGATACCTCTTTTTCTTGTACTACCCGCAGGATACCACGATTTTCGGAAAATCATGTGAACGAAACGTTAAGATTTGCTTATAAAATGTTAGCCCCCGGGTTCCCGGGGGCCGATTTTACTCATGGGTATGCACGTTGATGAACTCCGCCTTCAGCTTGGAGTAGAGGATGGTCTGGCTGCTGTAGAGCCCGCAATAGCCGGAGAGCAGGTAGCTGAGGGCGCAGGCGGCGGCGAAATAGACCAGACCGCCGGAGCCGAAGAGCTCAATGCTGAGGATGACGGAGGCGATGGGGCAGTTCACCGCGCCGCAGAACACGGACACCAGGCCGATGGCGGCGGCAAAGGCGGGCGGCAGGCCCAGCAGTCCGCCGAGGACACAGCCGAAGGTCGCGCCCACGAAGAACGACGGCACCACCTCGCCGCCCTTGAAGCCGCAGCCGATGGTGACGGCGGTGAAGGCCAGCTTCAACAGCCAGGCCCAGGGGTCCGCCTGGCCGGACAGGGCGCGCGCCACCACATCCATGCCCGCGCCGTTATAGTCCGTAGTACCCAGCAGCAGCGTGGCGGCTACGATCACGCAGCCGCCCGCGGCGGCACGGAGGAAGGGATCCTTCAGGACACGGGCGGCCAGGTGCTCGGTGATGTGCAGGCCGCGGCAGAAGAGGATACTCACCAGAGCGCAGCCCACAGCCAGCACCGCCACAAGGCCCAGGGTGGGCCAGGCCAGCGCCGGCATGGCCACGGTGAAGCGGGTGGGCTCCACGCCCATGAGGAGAGCGATGTAGTAGCCGGTCAGAGAGGCGGTGATACAGGGCAGCAGCCCGGCGTAGTACAGCACGCCCACGCTGATGACCTCCAGAGCGAAGATGGTGGCCGTCAGGGGTGTGCCGAAGAGGGCGGAGAACACGCCCGCCATGCCGCAGAGGGTGGCCAGGGGCAGGTCCTTCTCCCCCAGGCGCAGCAGCGTGCCGGTGCGGTAACCGATGCCGCCGCCGATCTGGAGCGCCGCGCCCTCACGGCCGGCGCTGCCGCCGCACAGGTGGGTGATGACCGTGGAGACGAAGATCAGCGGCACCAGAAGGGTGGGTATTTTTTTGCCGAAGTGGACGGACTCGATGACGGCGTTGGTGCCCGCGCCCTCCAGCCGGCACAGCCTGTACAGCAGGGCGATGACCACGCCGCCCAGGGGCAGCAGGTACAAAATCCAAGGGTGGGCCAGGCGGACGTTGGTGGCACAGTCGACGCCCAGGTGGAACAGCGCGCCCACGAAGCCGCCCACGCCGCCCACCAGTGCGCCCACCGCCAGCCATTTCAGCAGGGCAGTGACGTACAGACTGTAGTGTGTGATGCGCTCCTTTACCTTCTCCATGGCCGTGCCGCCTCCTGTAACGTTCTCTTTGCAGACGATTATTCTACCATCTATGCGGGAGTGTGTCAAACCCTGTCGGATAAACTTTCAGCAGGGCTGAAAAATTTTCAGTTTATCTGACTTTTTTTCATTTTCCCTGTTGATTATGCCGCGGTGTTGCCGTATACTATATATTACCAAACGCAAAAGGCACAAGGAAGACCCAACAATATACAAATAGGAGGAAAACCACATGAAATACGGTCGTACTTTTAATTTCTCCGCCGGTCCCGCCATGATGCCGGAGCCCGTGCTGGAGGAGATCCGCGACGAAATGATGAACTACCGCGGCAGCGGTATGTGCGTCATGGAGATGAGCCATCGCTCCAAGGTGTTCCAGCAGATCATCGACGAGGCCGAGGCCGATCTGCGCGAGCTGATGAACATCCCCGACAACTACAAGGTGCTGTTCATCCAGGGCGGCGCTACCCTGCAGTTCGCCGCTGTGGCGTGGAACCTGATGAAGAACGGCAAGGCTGTGTACATCGAGACCGGCGCATGGTCCAAGAAGGCCATTGCCGAGGCCAAGAAGTACGGCGAGGTCATCGTCGCCGCTTCCTCCAAGGACAAGAACTACAGCTACATTCCCGACTGCTCTGATCTCGACATTCCCGACGATGCCGACTATGTCTACATCTGCGAGAACGAGACCATCCACGGCGTGACCTGGAACAAGCTGCCCAACACCAAGGGCCATGTGCTGGTGTCCGACCAGTCCTCCATGTTCCTGAGCAAGCCCTGCAACGTGTCCGACTACGGCATGATCTACGCCGGCGTGCAGAAGAACGTGGGCCCCGCCGGCATGGTGGTGGTCATCATCCGCGAGGATCTGATCCGCGAGGACATCGACCCCAAGATGCCCGTCTACATGAGCTACAAGACCCATGCCGACAACGGCTCCATGTACAACACCCCCAACTGCTGGGCGATCTACTGCTGCGGCAAGGTGTTCAAGTATCTCAAGAGCATCGGCGGCCTGGAGGAGATGCACAAGCGCAACATCGCCAAGGCCAAGGTCATCTATGACTTCCTGGATCAGTCCAAGATGTTCAAGGGCACCGTGGAGCCGGAGTTCCGCAGCCTGATGAATATCCCCTTCGTCACCGAAAGCGCCGAGCTGGACGCCGAGGTGGTGGCCGCCACCAAGGCCGCCGGTTACGACAACCTGAAGGGCCACAAGTCCGTGGGCGGCCTGCGCGCCAGCGTGTACAACGCCATGCCCATCGAGGGCGCCCAGGCGCTGGTGGAGTTCCTGAAGAAGTTTGAGGCCGAGCACACCAAGTAAAACCTGTTAAAGGGGGAGCAAGCTCCCCCTTTAATGACAAATTCCGACAACAAAACGTATTTTAGAAGGAGAGTATTACCATGCGTATTCTGGTTACTGACGGTATGGATAAGACCGCGATGGCGGAGCTGCGTGAGATGGGTCACGAGGTCGTGGAGCAGTTCTATGAGCCCGATCAGCTGGGCAAGGCGCTGCGTGATTTCGACGTGGTGGTGGTCCGTTCCAAGACCAAGGTCCGCGCCAACCACATCGACGAGGCCAAGGGCAGCCAGCTGAAGCTGATCATCCGCGGCGGCGTGGGCGTGGACAACATCGACGTGGACTACGCCAAGGCCAACGGCATCGACGTGAAGAACACCCCCAAGGCCTCCTCCCAGTCCGTGGCGGAGCTGGCTATGGGCCATATGTTCTCCTGCGCCCGCTACATCTCCATCGCCGGCCACACCATGCGTGAGGACAAGTGGGAGAAGAAGGCCTACGGCAAGGGCATCGAGCTGCAGGGCAAGACCCTGGGTATCGTGGGCTTCGGCCGCATCGGCCAGCACCTGGGCGTGATGGCCAAGGCCATCGGCATGAAGGTCATCGCCTTTGATATCTATCAGGTGCCCGTGATCTCCGAGCAGCTGGGCATCCCCTATGTGGAGATGGATGAGTTGCTGGCCCAGTCCGACTTCATCTCCGTCCACGCTCCCGCTGTGGACGGCGGCGCTCTGATCTCCGCCGAGAACATCGCCAAGATGAAGGACGGCGTGGTGGTCATCAACACCTCCCGCGGCACCAACGTGGACGAGGCCGCCCTGCTGGCCGCTCTGGAGTCCGGCAAGGTCCGCGCCGCCGGTCTGGACGTGTACGCCGACGAGCCCGCCACCAACGCGGCGCTGTACAGCCACCCCATGGTGTCCTGCACGCCTCATATCGGCGCCGCCACCGTGGAGGCTCAGAAGCGCATCGGCCAGGAGATCGTGGAGATCATTGCGGCTATGTAACCTGCCTCGGCGGCGCCGTCCCCCGGCCCCTGCTTCCTGCCCAGTGCTTCTCCTCGCGGCATAGCCGCTGTGGTCGGAGCTAAAAATATGCCGCCGGCATATTTTCTTCACGCTCCGACGCCTCATATCGGCGCCGCCACCGTGGAGGCTCAGAAGCGCATTGGCCAGGAGATCGTGGAGATCATCGCGGCTATGTAAGTTTTCCCAAGGAAAGCTTACCCATATCGAGTCCGGAACAGGGACGCCCTCGGGCGTCCCTGTTTTTCTGTAGGGCGGCGCTGTATTTTTGCAGAAAGCCTTGACAGGGATAGGTTGAATCTGTTAAACTTATATTAGAGTTGAACGCGTTCAACCGGAAGGGAGGCGAAGCGCATGAGCGTACCCCAGATATTTGAGAGCGAATACCGGTTCTGCCTGATCCTATGGGAGCACGAGCCGGTGAACAGCACCCGGCTGGTGCACCTGTGCCAGGAGAAGCTGGGCTGGTCCAAGGCCACCACCTATACCGTGATCCGGCGGCTGAGCCAGCGGGGCGTGGTGAAAAACGAGAACGCCGTGGTCACAAGCCTGGTCAGCAAGGAGCAGGTGCAGCAGAGCCAGATCGACCAGCTGGTGGACAAGACCTTTGAGGGCTCCCTGCCCGCCTTTGTGGCGGCCTTTGCCCGGGGGCGGCGGCTTTCAGAAAAGGAGGTCCGGCAGCTGCAGCAGCTTATTGACGACAACGGAAAGGAGAACTGACCATGGAACAGCTTTTTCTGACCATTCTGAACCGGGCGGTTACCGCCGGGTGGCTGGTGCTGCTGGTGATGGTGCTGCGGGTGGTGCTGAAAAAAGCGCCCCGGGCGGCGCACTACGGCCTGTGGGCCATTGTGGCGGTGCGGCTGCTGTGGCCGGGGGAGCTGCTGCCCCGGGCCGGCGTCAGCCTGGTGCCCACCACGGAGCCTATCTCCGGAGACGTGCTGACGGCGGCGGGAACAGCGGTATCCGGCGGGCTTCCCGCCGTCGGCAGTCCCGCCGGTGCGGCGGCAGCGGAGACGGCGGCCCGGACGGGGCAGAGCCTGGGCCACATCGCCGCGGTGGTGTGGCTTGTGGGCATGGCGGCCATGGCGCTGTATCTGGCAGGCAGCTATGTGCGGCTGCGGGTGCGGCTGCGGACGGCGGTGCGGCTGGAGGACGGCGTGTGGGAAAGCGAACTGGCCCCGTCTCCCTTTGTGCTGGGGTTTATCCGGCCCCGCATCTACCTGCCCTTCGGCCTGGACCGGGGAAGCCGGGACTATGTGCTGGCCCATGAGCGGACCCACATCCGGCACCGGGACCACTGGGTGAAGCCCCTGGCGTTTCTGCTGCTGGCGGTGTACTGGTTCAACCCACTGCTGTGGGCGGCGTATATCCTGCTGTGCCGGGATATGGAATACGCCTGTGACGAGGCGGTGCTGCGGGACCTGGAGGAGCCGGACAAGCGGGCGTATTCCCAGGCGCTTCTGAATTGCGCCGGACCCCGGCGGGCGGTGACGGCGTGTCCGGTGGCCTTCGGCGAGATCTGCGTCAAGGGGCGCATCCGCCGGGCTCTGCGGTATAAAAAGCCTGCCGTGTGGGTGACGGCGGCTGCTGTGGTGGTGTGCGCTGCGGCGGCGGTCTGCCTGCTGACCAACCCCAGGGACCGGACCCCCTATGGGTGGGCCAGCCGGGTGACGGCTGGGGGGCTGAACGTGACGTATCTGTGGGAGGGGAACTCTGCCCGGACACCGGCCGGAATGCCGGGGCTGACCTCCCGGCTGGCGGAGCAGCTCAACGGGCTGACGGAGGAGGACTTCCCTCTGCTGGAGAGCTACACATATAATATCTTTGACCAGGGGACGGACCCCTTTCGCCTGCAAATGGGACGGACTGCCGGAAAGCGGGAGCTTCTGTACGGCGGCGACAGCGGGTATCCGCTGATGCTGCTGTACCGAGGGAAGCTCTACGGCGTGAACAGCGAGGAGCTGCTGCAGACCATCCTGGAGTATACCCGGGGCGTGCAGGTGGTCCCGGCAGGGACGGAGCTGGCGCTGCGGATGGGGCTGTCCGGAGTGTACCGGATGACGACGAAGGAGGGTGCCGACGGGCCGGACGTGATACAGGGAGATGACTTTTCCTGGACCCCGGCGGCGTGGCAGGGCGGCATGGCATATGTGGACCTGATGCGGACGGAGGGAGATGCTTCCGGCTCCGTGGGCCGCATCTGGTGCGCCAGGGCCCGGTGGGGCGGCCAGGAGCGCTGGCTGGTATACGCCCGGGACGGGCAGATCGCCCTGCAGCCCACGGAAAGCGGCTCCACAAGACTGTGCATCATCGGGGGAGGGCAGACATTCCCGGAGGACGGGACGTATCTGACGGCGGAGTGCGTGTATCAGACGCCGGCGATGCCCAGCCCGTCTCCTCTGTCGGCGGAGCTGCTGCAATTCCGGGACGGGGACGTGAAATACTGGGCCCGGTATCAGGAGAACGCCAACGGGCAGCTGACCACCGCACTGGACCCGGAGAAGTACAGTCAGTATCCCATCCAGGGCGGCCAGAGCATCAGCCCGGAGGAGTGGGACAGCCGGTTCCCGGAGGGACTTGGCCCGGACATCAGCGGGTACCAGGAGCGGTGGCTGTTCCAGCTGGAGGACGGCCGTCAGCTGCTGCGGCTGGACCATCAGCTGTATTTGCTGCAATATCACCAGGCTGACGGGGAAGTTTTTGAGATGCTGCGGCTGCGGCCGGTGCCGCTGGAGCCGGAGCGGGTGCTGGAGCTGGATCGCCTGCTGCTCAGCGTCAGCGGAGACGACAGCGTGGCGGCGATCAGCTTCTCCGGGGCCGTGGAGGCCGCTATGCGGCAGCTGCCGGATTACCGGCGGCTGGTGGACGGCGGGGCGGATACCCTGCGGTACTGCTTCACCATGCTGGAGTGCCGGTATAACGGCGGGTATGGGATGCAGGCGGCCATGATGGCGGTGTGCCAGGATCTGCTGGCGGACATGGGTGAGGATGTGACTCCCTATGCCGGGATCCTCTCCGCTCAGGCGTGGTACGATCAGGTCAAGACCCAGGCCTTCGCCGTGTCGGAGGACCTGGTGCACCATCCGGGGTATGCTGTGCTGCTGGGGCTGGGGGTTTCCCGGCCTGACGGCACGGCGGCGATAACCTATGTGGACATGGACGGCGACGGACTGGCGGAGCGGCTTACGGCAGAGAATGGAGGACTCCGGGTGCTGCGGTATGACGGCACGGAGGTGTGGTCCTCCGGCCCGGTGGGACAGAACGGGGATGAGGCCCTGTTCCTGCACCGGAACGGCGGGCAGTGGGAGCTTCTGCGCTATGGCCGGACGGCGGAGGAGCAGCTCTATGAGCTGCTGAGCCTGACCGGCGGCCGGGAGCGGCTGGTGCGGTCCCGGCATCTGGCCCACGGCGCGGCGGCAGAGAGCGTCCGGGTCTTTGCGGAGGATTTCCATACCCTGCTCTATGGCGTGGATGAGGCGGGGCTCTCCGACGGGTGCGAGATGCTGCTGCTGTCCGTCATGAACGGCGAGACCCGGGTGGGGCCGCTGTACAACTTCAGCGGCTATGAGATCGGAGAGGGAAACGGATGAACGGAAGCGGCTATACCATTGTACAGGCCGGGGCGGAGGTGCCGGTGGAGGAATTCGTCAGGCGGTATGTGGACCTGAAGGACCCCGCCGCCGGGTGCCGCCCCTGCCCGGACTATGGGCGGTACTGGACGTGCCCGCCCTATGACGTTCCGGCGGCGGAATACTGGGGGCGGTATGAAACGGTGCTGCTGCGGGGGATGCAGTTCCACTTTACCCGGGAGCTGCTGGAGCGGCGGTTCACGCCGGAGGAGCTGGCGGAATATACCCGGGAGCTGACCGCCGCCCACGCCCGGCGGATGGACGAGCATCTGCGGGCGCTGTATCCCGGAGCGGCGGTGCTGACCACCGGGGGGTGCATGCTGTGCGCGGCGTGTACCCGGCCCGCAGGGCGGCCCTGCCGCCATCCGGAGGCGGTGGGCTACAGTCTGGAATCTTTGGGCTGCGACGTGGGGGCCGCCGCCCGGGGAGAGCTGGGCTGGGAGCTGCTGTGGCCCCGGCGGGATAAGCTGCCGCGATACCTGACATTACTGTGCGCGGTGCTGCGGTGACATACAGAAATTTTGAAATTTTTTCAAAATTCAGGTTGATTTTTCAATATCGACCGTGTATAATGAATTTATATTCAGGGCCACCTCCGAGGCCCTGGAACCGAAGCTGGACCGCTCGGCGGTCTGCCTGACTTCGCTGATTTCCCCCTTCCCCCCTATAGCAAAAACGCCGGTATCGCTGCGATACCGGCGTTTTTGCCGCTTGATACGCGCACAGCCGCCGCAGAGCAAGCTGCGGCGGCTGTTTCTTGCGTTTTTTGGGTCAGGACAGCTCCTCCTGGCCGGTGCAGAGCTGGTAGTACCGGCCCTTTTGGGCCATGAGCTCCGCATGGTCGCCGCGCTCGATGATGCGGCCCTGCTCCAGCACCAGGATGGCCTGGGCGTTGCGGACGGTGGAGAGCCGGTGGGCGATGACGAACACCGTGCGCCCGGCCATCAGGGAATCCATCCCCTGCTCGATGAGCTTCTCCGTGCGGGTGTCGATGGAGGAGGTGGCTTCATCCAGGATCAGCACCGGGGGATCGGACACGGCGGCCCGGGCAATGGCCAGCAGCTGGCGCTCCCCCTGGCTGAGGCTGCCGCCGTCGCCGGTGATGACGGTGTCGTACCCCTGGGGCAGGTGGCGGATAAAGGTGTCGGCGTTGGCCAGCCTGGCTGCGGCGCGGACCTCCTCATCGGTGGCGTCCAGCTTGCCGTAGCGGATGTTGTCGGCCACGGTTCCGGTGAACAGGTGGGTATCCTGCAAAACAATGCCCAGAGAGCGGCGCAGGGAGTCCTTCCGGATGTCCCGGACGTCGATGCCGTCATAGGTGACGGAGCCGGATTGAATGTCATAAAACCGGTTGATCAGGTTGGTGATGGTGGTCTTTCCCGCGCCGGTGGAGCCCACGAAGGCGATCTTCTGGCCGGGCTTGGCAAACAGGGACACGTCGTGGAGCACCGTCTTTTCCGGGTCGTAGCCGAAGTCCACGTGCTCAAACCGCACGTCGCCCCGCAGCTCCGTCAGGGAGCCGTCGGGCTTCTTCCAGGCCCAGTGGCCGGTGCGGCGGTCCGTCTCCGTCAGGGAATCGCCGTCCTTCAGCACCCGCACCAGGGTGGTGCGGCCCTCATCCGTCTCGGGGTCGGCGTTCATCACGGCAAAAATGCGCTCCGCGCCGGCCACGGCGGCCAGCAGGGTGTTCACCTGCTGGCTGATCTGGCCCACCGGCTGGGATACCTGCTTGACATACAGCAGGTACGCACCCAGGGAGCCGATATCGAACACACCGGAGATGGACAGCAGACCGCCCACGCAGCAGGTGACGGCGTAGTTGATGCGGGAGAGGTTGCCCATGGCGGGCATCATGGACCCGGCATAGGTCTGGGCCATGGCGGCGGCGTCGCGATAGGCGCTGTTGCGGGCAGCGAACTCGTCCATGGTCTTCTGCTCGTGGTGAAAGACCTTGATGACCTTCTGGCCCTCGATCATCTCCTCAATGTAGCCATTGAGGCTGCCCAGGGCCGCCTGCTGCTGCTGGAAGCTGACGCGGCTGCGGCCGCCCACGCTTTTGACCACCAGGAGCATCAGACCCAGGAACACGAAGGTGATGAGGGTCAGGGCCCAGTTCAGGTAAATCAGCATGAACACGGTGCACACAAAGGTGATGAGGTTGGACACCACGCTGGCGAAGCTGTTGCCGATCATATCGGACACGGTGTCCATGTCGTTGGTGAAGCGGCTCATCAGGTCGCCGGACTGGTGGGTGTCGAAATACCGCAGGGGCAGGGCCTGGAGCCTGTTGAACAGATCCTGCCGCAGGGTGGCCACGGTCCGCTGGGAGATGCGGACCATCAGGCGGGAATAGGCATAGGAGCACCCGGCGGAGGCCAGGAACACGCCGCCCATGGCCACCAGCATCCAGAACAGGCCCTTGAAGTCCCCGGCCACAATGTGGTTCAGGGTGGGCTTGAGGAAGTAGCTGCTGGCCACGGAGCCCACGGAGCTGAGCACCAGGCACACCGCCACCACGATCAGCGCCGCCTTATAGCGGCCGATATAGGCCAGGAGCTTCCCCACCGTGCCCCGGAGATTCTGGGGCCGCTGATAGCCGTGGCCCCGGCCGGGACCGTGACCCGGACCGCCGGGCCGCGCTTGATTCTTGTTTTCAGCCATCAATGGTCGCTCCTTCCTGCTGGGATTTGTAAACCTCCTGATAGATGTGGTTGGAGGCCATCAGCTGGTCATGGGTGCCTGCGCCGGAAATTTTGCCGTCGTCCAGCACCACGATCAGGTCCGCGTCCATGACGGAGGAAATGCGCTGGGCGATGATGAGCTTGGTGGCCCCGGGCAGAGCCTGGCGCAGGGCGGACCGGATCTTTGCGTCGGTGGCGGTGTCCACGGCGGAGGTGGAGTCGTCCAGAATCAGCACCCGGGGCCGCCGGAGAATGGCCCGGGCAATGCACAGGCGCTGCTTCTGGCCGCCGGACACGTTGGCGCCGCCCTGCTCAATGTGGGTATCGTAGCCGTCGGGCATCCGGGAGATAAACTCGTCGGCGCAGGCCATGCGGCAGGCCTCCTCCATCTCCTGGTCCGTGGCGTCCTCCCGGCCCCAGCGGAGGTTTTCCCGGATGGTGCCGGAGAACAGGGTGTTCTTTTGCAGCACCATGGCGCAGCCCTGGCGCAGGGCCTCCATGGTGTATTCCCGGACGTCGTGTCCGCCCACGGACACGGCGCCCTCCGTGGCCTCATACAGCCGGGGGATCAGGCTCACCAGGGTACTCTTGGCGCTGCCGGTGCCGCCCAGGATGCCCACGGTCATGCCGCTGTCGATATGCAGGCAGACATCCTCCAGGTTCCAGGCTCCGCTGTCCTTGTGGTACTTGAAATAAACGTGGTCAAAGTCCACTTCGCCGCTTTCAACGGTCAGGGCCGGGTCGGCGGCGGAGTCGGTGATCTCGGGCTGCTCCTCCAGCACCTCCACAATGCGCTTGCCGCAGGCGATGGACCGGGTCAGCACCATCATCACCATGGCCACCATCATCAGGGACATGAGGATTTCGGAGGCGTAGGTGAAGAAGGCAATCAGGTCGCCGGAAAGCATGGAGCCGCCCACCACATAGTGGCCGCCCAGCCACATGATGGCCATGATGGTGCCGCCCATGATCAGGGTCACCAGGGGGACAAACAGCACCACGAAGCTGAAGGCCCGCTCCGCCGTCTGCCGCAGGGTCTCGCTGCGCTGGGTGAACTTCTCCTGCTCCCGGTCCTCCCGGACGAAGGACTTCACCACCCGGATGGCGTTGAGGTTCTCCTGGACCACCAGGTTCAGGTCGTCGGTGGACCTTTGCAGGGCGGTGAAAAACGGCCCCACATAGCGGATGACGATGGCCACCAGAAGCAGAAGCAGGGGAAGCACCACCAGGAACACCTGGCTCAGCTGGAGGCTGATGGTCAGGGCCATGACCAGGGCGGTGATCAGCATCACCGGAGCCCGGACCAGCATCCGCATGCCCATCATCAGGGTCATCTGCACCGACGAGACGTCGTTTGTCAGCCGGGTGATCAGGGACGCGGTGGAAAACCGCTCGATGTTGGCAAAGGAGAACCTCTGCACCTGGGCATATTCCGCGGCCCGGACGTTGGCGCCGAAGCCCATGCCGGCCTTGGCCGCCAGAGCCGCCGCCCCCACGCCCATCACCAGGGACGCCAGGGCCATCAGGATCATTTTCAGGCCCGTGGCCAGAATATACGCCTTGTCGCCGTTGGCGATGCCCACGTCCACGATCTGGCTCATGGCCTTGGGCAGCAGCAGCTCCAGCACGGCCTCGCCTGCCGAACACAGCACGCCCAGGAATATCCAGACGCGATACCCCTTGGTATAGGGGGCTAATTTCCGAATCATGCGTTGTCCTCCTCCGATGTCAGATTGTCCGCCGCCCGCAGCAGAAGCCGGTGCAGGGTCTCCGTCTCCTGGGGGTCCATGCCCCGGTGGATCAGGTCCTCGATCTGCCGGGTGATGGACTCGAAGTCGTCATAAAACTGCTGTCCGGCCTCCGTCAGCCGCAGGATGCGGCACCGGCCGTCCTTTTCCCCCGGGGACCGGGTCAGCATCCCCTTTTCCACCAGCCGGTCCACGATGCCGTTGACGGTGGAGGGCTTCACGGCCAGATGCTGCTGCAGCTGTTTCTGGGTCACGGGGCCCGGCTGCCGGTGCAGATACGTCAGCGACCGGCACTGGATGGGCGTGACCCCATAGCGCCGCAGCTTCTGCTCCATCCGCTGATAGGCCCGGTGGTTGCAGTACCCCAGCAGGGGGCCGATCAGCTCGGGCTTTTTCATGCAGCTCATAATAGTCTGCTCCTTTCCTGAGATTTTAATATTTAGCACCCTAAATGTTAGCAGGCTAAATATTACCACCATTGCGCCCCGCCGTCAATAAGCAGAGCGCCGGTTTCCTGTGAACGTTCTGTAAACGATGGTGGGGAGCTATTGACTTTTCTCCGCCGGGACGGTAAGATAAGCCCGTAATCCAAAAGCTGTTATCATTGTTATTCTCTCTCCTTTTACCACAAAACAGACCGCCGGTCCCCTCTTTCCCGGGACCGGCGGTCTGTTTTTGCTTGACAATCGTCCGAAATCGTACTATAGTATCCGGGTACGATTTCGGACCAAGGAGGGCGGCCCCATGGCATACACATCCCGGGATATGCGCCGGTTTAACCATCTTTTGCAGGAGACCGACGCGGTTTATCATGAAATGGCCCAGCACTGGGGCCTTTCGGACAGCGTCATGGGGGTGCTGTACACCCTATGCGACGCCGGGGGCCGGTGCCGCCTGCGGGACATCTGCTATTGGAGCGGCATGACCAAGCAGACCGTCAACTCCGCCCTGCGGCGGATGGAGGGGGACGGGCTGATCTATCTGGAGTCCGCGGGCCGGGGCAAGGACGTGTGCCTGACGCCGGAGGGGGAGGCCCTGGTCCAGCGGACCGCCCGGCGGGTGATCCAGGCGGAAAACCAGGTGTTCGCCGCCTGGCCCCAGGAGGACGTGGAGCAATATCTGGCGCTGACCCGGCGCTTTCAGGAGGCCCTGGCCCAGAAGGCCCGGGAGATCAAGGAGGAATCATGAGCAAAACACCCATCCAGCTTTCGGATCATTTCACCTGCCGCAAGCTGATCTGCTTTACCCTGCCGTCCATCACCATGATAATCTTCACCGCCATTTACGGCGTGGTGGACGGCTTCTTTGTGTCCAATTACGCAGGCAAGACCCCCTTTGCGGCGGTGAATCTCATCATCCCGCTGCTGCTGATCCTGGGAAGCGTGGGCTTCATGTTCGGCACCGGCGGCGGCGCCCTGATCGCCAAGACCATGGGCCAGGGGGACCGCCAGCGGGCCAACAACATCTTTTCCCTGATCGTGTACGCCTCGGCGGCCTGCGGCGTGGTGCTGGCGGCCCTGGGCTTTCTGATCCTGCGCCCGGCGGCGGTGCTGATGGGAGCCGAGGGGGAGCTGCTGGAGCAGGCCCTGATCTATGGCCGCATCAACCTCATCGCCCTGCCCTTCTATGTGCTGCAATATGAGTTCCAGTGCCTGTTTGCCACGGCGGAAAAGCCCCGGCTGGGCCTGTTCGTCACTGTGGCGGCGGGGGTTGCCAACATGGTGCTGGACGCCCTGTTTGTGGGGGTGTTCTCCTGGGGCGCGGCAGGTGCGGCGGCGGCCACGGCCATCAGCCAGTGCATCGGCGGCGTGGTGCCGCTGGTCTACTTCGCCCGGCCCAACAGCAGCCTGCTGCGGCTGGGAAAGTGCCGCCTGGACCTGCGGGCCCTGGGAAAGACCTGCTCCAACGGTTCCTCGGAGTTTATGAGCAACGTGTCCATGTCCCTGGTGAGCATGCTGTATAACGTCCAGCTGATGAAGTACGCCGGGGAGGACGGCATCTCGGCCTACGGCGTGCTGATGTATGTGAGCATGGTGTTCCAGGCCATTTTCGTGGGCTATTCCGTGGGCGTGGCCCCCATTGAGTCCTATCACCTGGGGGCGGAGAATCGCCGGGAGCTGCGGGGCCTGCTGCGGCGCAGTCTGGGCCTGCTGGCCGTGTGCGCCGCGTGTATGTTCGCGGCGGGCCAGGTGCTGGCCGCGCCCCTGTCCCGGCTCTATGTGGGCTATGACCCGGGCCTGTTCGAGATGACGTCCCACGCCTTCGGCATCTTCTCCTTCTCGTTCCTGTTCTCGGGCTTCGCCATCTATGGCTCGTCCTTCTTCACGGCCCTGAACGACGGACTGACCTCCGCCATCATCGCCTTTCTGCGGACGCTGGTGTTCCAGGTGGGAGCGGTGCTGACCTTCCCGCTTCTGTGGAAGCTGGACGGCATCTGGCTTTCCATCGTGGCGGCGGAGGTCATGGCCGTGATCACCACGGCGATTTTCCTGCTGGCCAAGCGCATGCGGTACGGGTATTGAAGCCCCGCCAGAAAAAAATCCAAAAAATTTCAAAAAAATGCTTGCAATCCCCGGATGAATGTGGTATATTAATCAAGCTGACGTGAGTGACTCAGCCAGCTATCCGGGTGTGGCGAAGTTTGGTATCGCGCTTGAATGGGGTTCAAGAGGCC
>ERZ1107006.1321-NODE-1321-length-21627-cov-7.197895_pt1 | contig 21627 bp, 18 predicted proteins | sample MGYA00403696_ERZ1107006 | MGnify/ENA primary metagenome ERZ1107006 (study PRJEB35170, sample SAMEA104062441) | human gut metagenome | biome: human gut; feature: human-associated habitat; material: faeces | place: Denmark | collected 2012-08-13 ...
TTTATCCCCGCCTGCCAATTCCGTCGGCACGATCATCATCGTATAGCTTTTTGTTTCGTCCGCCACCACCGCGCCGAACCGAATTCCGTAAGTATCGTTCTCTTTATTCAGCCGGATCGAAGCACCTTCTTTCATGCGAAAAGCACTTTGTACACCCGTTTCTTCCGCGGTAATTTCCGCTCCGACTCGCTCTTCCGCCGCCGAAACCATCCCGCCTTTTCCTTCCATGTAATCGTTGCTTTTGCATACAAAAAACAGGCCGCTCAACGCTGCCGCTGCCGCCAACGCCGCCGTGCCTGTCAATAATTTTTCTCTTTTCATTTCCGCGCCTTCTTTCGTGCTTTCGTACTTATTTATACTTTTTCGTTCCGTCCCGCGCCTTGCGCAGGACTTATTTTCGTACAATTTTTACTGCTTTTGGCCGATTTTTTTCAATGCATTTCCAGGTCTTTTACTGCACCTCGGACATCCACCCGAAATCGTATACGTCGTCTATATCCGCCATACTTGTCCGGCTGATCGTTTCGGGGCTTCCGCCCGAAGTACTTACTGCATCTTGAGTAAAAACCACGATTTCCGCCGAGACCTTTTCGTACTTCTTTCTCATTATCTTTTGTTTTCTCTTTATAATTGTGTTACGAATTTTTTCGTTTTTTAGTATACTCTTTATAACTGTTTTTGTCAACTGTTTTTAACATCATTTTCACATTTTTTTAATTATTTTTTCATTTCCTTCCTCGTTCCGAATGTTGCTTTTTCTTTTATCTTTGTTCGTTGCGCTCTCTATACAAAATTTATTATAAGGATATTTTTTCTTTCTTAACAATTTTGCCGGAAAACAATTTCTTAAATCATCTTTAGAATGTATTATCATAAAAAATGAAGAAAATTTAAATGGCGGAAAAAAACTTTTTATCCGATTTACCGAATTTCTTACAGAAAATTAGAGTAAATTATTAAAACAAATTTGATACACAATCAAATAATAAAAAAAGTCTCTAAACTCAAAAACGTTTTTTGTGTTATAAGAGACTTTTTCTTTTGAAAAACTTTACCACGTCCCACACCTAACCCTCTCATGCATTTTTGTGACTACGAAAAATTTAGAAGCTTTGGGCATTTTTGTGGCCAGGAAAAGCTCAGGCATTTTTATGACTTTAATTTTTTTGCAGGCACTTTTATGCCCGATTTTAATATTTTGCATATTGCCAATCGAAATTGAAAGGCTATATTCCACCACCAAAACTGATATTTTCTGAATTGCCGTTTTCTCAACATTCCGCTTTAAGTATTTCTGTAACTATTCTTGTTTAGGCATTATTGTAGCATCTTTTTTAATCGAAAATTGCTATAAAAAAACACTTCCGGGCGTTTTTCGTCTCTGTCCAACGTCCGGAAGTGAAAAATATCACTTTTTAAGTAAGTTTTTATAAATTTCTTAAAATCGTCTGCGCAATTCTTTTATGCCCGGCGGCGTTCGGGTGCAAATTATCGTTTACCGCGCGATTAAAATATTTTTCCGCGTACTTTTCGTCAAGCGGAAACAAGCCGCTTTCCCGATATAAATCAATCAATTCCACCGCCCAGATATCCGCCGCGCGGCGCACCGCTTCAACGTATGCATCAAAGTATTCGCCGATACTGTTCGCATATAATTCGTTTGGCTGTACGTTCGCGCCGCCGAAATACGCATAAGCGCGATGCAACGGCGTAAGAAGCACTATCCGCTTCTCGTAAAACTCGTTTTTCAAAAGGCTCAGCACCTTATTCAACCGCCCTTTAAAGGTACGCTCGTCAAACGAAACCTCGCGCTTTTTCCGCAAGGCATAATGAATCGGCTTGTTGTTTTCGTCATATTCCGTCACAATGTTTTCGGTATGTTCGGTAAAAAATTCGCCGAGCGGCACGCCTGCGTTATAATCGTGCGCAACGGGCCGCGTGCCGCTCTCGGGGCCGACCGGCTCGACAATGACGCCCGCTGTGCCGCCGAGCAGCACGTTGCGCTTGAGCATATCCTCCAGCATGGTCAGATCATTCGGCCGCACCTCGTCCGTCGCCTCATAGCAGCCGCCGGGAATCCCGTGCGATTCCAGAAGTGCCCGGCTGCCAGGGATTTTCAGACCGTAGACCATCTGGTCGGACCAGCCGTGGTACGCGCCGCCGACCTTGATGATGCGCTTTTTGCCCGTGGCAATGCGCGCGATGCGAAGCGCTGCCATGACGGACTCCGTGCCGCTGCCGAGCATACGGAACATCTCGACGTTCGGCATATGCCTGTTGATCTCTTTCGCGATCATAAGCTCGGATTCGTGCAGCAGACCTGTCACCGGGCCGCATTCGTTCAGCAGCTCGATGACCTTTTCCCGGATGACGGGATAGTTGCTGCCGAGGATCGTCGGGCCGCCGGCCTGCAGGAAGTCAATGTACTGGTTGCCGTCCTTGTCGTAGAGATACGCGCCGTCGGCCCGCGCCATGCACATGGGAAACGGCTTGTTGAAGGCCAGATTGTGCTGGACACCGCCGGGGATATACTCCTTCGACTCCTCGTACACGGCTTTGGACGCTTTGCACTTCTCGTCAAAATAGTTCAGGATCACATTGTTGTAATACTCGTCCGTGACCTCCCAGATGGGCTGGCTGGTCAGGGCCTTGAGCCTCGCGTTGATCTCGTTGGGATCGTCCCAACGGCTGATGCCGCAGTTGTTCATTTCTGTTCCTCCTTTTTCGCAAGGTCATTGGTGTCCATGCTGCCCCGGAACACGACGAATGTGTCAAACAGGTATTCCGTGACAAAATTCAAAAGCATATTCATAACAGTGACCAGATATTCGTTCCAGCCGCAGCTTTCGACCAGCCAGTTGCCGAAGATGGTCGACAGCGGCGTGAACACGGCGTAGTAGCACAAAACCAGCGCCATGGCCTTCGGCACATTGTTGGCGCTCTTGAACGTGAATTTCCGGTTGAGCGTGAAGTTCCACACCACAGACGCCACCAGCGCGATCAGATAGCACGGCCAGTAGCTCCATTTACACAGCTCATTGAGCAGCGTAAACAATCCGATCTGGATGATACCTGCCGAGGCCGAAAACAGCACAAATTTGACAACCCGCCAAATTTCTTTCTTTTTTTCTCCGGTCATTTTCCTGCCTCCTTCTGCTTTGCATATTTCTGCTGATAGACCAAATGCTGCAGGGCGATGTCCGCGCGGGAGAGCCGGGCACGCTCATTGAGCGCCGCCGTGTGCAGCGCACAGACGGCGGCCTTGTCCGCGAGAACTGCCAGCGCCTGCGTATCATCCTCGTCCTTTCCGCAGACGACCGCACCCACACCCGGAACCAGCACCGCGCAGCGCTTATCCAGCGCGGCGGAAATCTCACCCGCCGCAGCGCTCTGCGTGACCGGGATCACCGGGCCGATCATCTGCGCCATGTCGTCCAGCTGGGCGCGGATGGGCCGATTCAGCGCCGCCATAGTCAGAAGTGCGTCCGTCCGCGCGGCACAGGCCAGCGGATGTGCGTGGCGAACCTTGGCAAGCACGGAATCCAGCCGCTTCTGTTCCATGACCGGTGCAGCTTGCTCTAATACACCCTGCCAGCAGCGGCGGCAGAGCCGTTCGAGCAGCTGCGCGCGCATCAGCGCTTCGTCGTGGCTGCGCGCGCAGATCAGAACGCCGTGGTGCGCCATGAAAATCGTTCTGGCCCCGCGCGACATGGCCTCGCGCATCGCGCTTTGCAGCGTCTTTGTGCCCGGCAGGCCGTAGCCTGCCACGGTCACGCCGCCGAGCTGCTGCCGCTCCTCGCCGGTAAAGCAGCCGGGCTTGTATCCGCACAGGCCCAGCGCCGAGGCGTAGGTCTGGTGCGTGTGAATGACAAAATTGACGTCCTCAAACATCGAATAGGCGAGCGCGTGCACCGCCCGTTCGCCGGACGGCCTGCGCGGGCCGGTCCATTTGCCGGTCGCCAGATCGCACAGCGCGATATCCTCCGGCGCGATGCTGCCGTAGTCCATGCCGCTGGGCGTGACGAGATAATGTCCGCCGTCCGCGCGGGCCGAAACATTGCCCCACGTCCGGGCAACAAGCCCGTTTTCCAGCAGCTCGCGGCCCGTTTCACAGATACACGTCCGTAAAGCCTGATCGTCCATTGCTTATCCCTCCTTCAGTCTGTTCAGCAGTGCAAAATTCTTCTTATTCGACGCGTACAGCTGCCGGAATACGCGGTAATTGCGGTCATAGACCGGCTTTAAGGCCGTGTTCGGCGTGTAGCGCCCGTTGACCTTCACGTGCGAAGCAGCCTGCGTCAGATCCGGAAACAGCCCGCTTCCGACCGCCGCCAGCATCGCCGCGCCGATAGCCCCGACGTCCTTCGTGTTTTCAACTGTCTCGACCGTCCGGCCTGTAATGTCGGCCAGCATCTGACACGTCACCTTTGAAAGCGCCCCGCCGCCGACGAACCGGATGACCGGGGCCGTCTTTGTTTTCCGTTCCTCGCATTCGAGCATCCAGCGCTGGTGGAAGCAGATGCCCTCCAGAACCGCCCGCAGCATCTGCGCCTTGCCCGTCTCCAGCTGAATGTTGAAGAATATCCCGGCTGCCGCCGGGTCCTCAAACGGACAGCGGTTGCCGTGCAGCCACGGCGTAAAGATCACGCCGCCGGAGCCGGGTGCAACCCGCGCGACGGTGTCAGACATATAATCATACAGGCTCTCGTAGACGCTTTCCTGGCTCTCGGCCACGTCGGTCTTGGACAGATAGATATTGACCTCGTCGAGCACCAGATGATCCTTGACCCATTCGAAGCACTTGCCTGCCGTCTCCATTTCGGCGAAATAATTGTATTTTCCCTTTTCCGCGCCGACAATGCCCGCGATCATCGACACGAGATCGACCGCCTGATGATCCATCACCGTTCCGACCCAGCCGGACGTGCCGGAATAGATATGCGTGCTGCCGACGGCGGTGCAGCCCGCGCCCACGCCGATGAGCGTCGCGTCGCCGCCGCCTCCGTAGACCCTTGTGCCGGGGCAGAGGCCCAGCTCCCGCGCGGCCTGCTCCGTCAGAAGCCCCGCCACGTCGGTGCATTCAATGATCTTCGCCAGATGGCGCGTCTCGACGCCGTACATCCGGCAAAGCCCTTCGTTCCAGCCCTCATGACCGAGCCGCGTATCGTAAAGGAACGTCGAATAGGCCGAATCGCGCGTCATGACAAATTCGCCGGTCGCCCGTGCGATCAGGGATTCCTTCACATCCAGCCACTTGTGGGCTTTTTGGAAGATCTCCGGCTCGTGCGCCTGTACCCATTTGTATTTCCAGAGCGGGTCCTTGACGCTTGTGGACGCGGCGTGCGTCGCGCGCAAAGAGCGCAGCAGCATCCCGATGTTCACACCGGAAACGCACGGCCCGTGCGTCTGGCAGGCTTTGAATTCTGCCGAAGCCCGCTGATCCATATAGCTCATCGGGCGGCGCATCGCGCGGCCATACTCGTCCACAAGCACCATGCCCTGCATCTGGGAGCAGAACGAAATGCCGGTCACCTGTGCAGGCGTTACGTCGGTCTTTTCGAACACGGTCTTCGTCGTGCGGCACATGGCGTCCCACCATTCGTCCGCGTCCTGCTCCGCGCCGCCGTCCGGCAGAATGTAAAGCCCATAGCCCGCGTATGCGCTCGCGATCAGCCGGATATCCTGTTCGGCTCCGAACAGGCAGGTCTTGACTCCGGTCGTTCCGAAGTCGTAAGCGATGAGATACTGCATACGTCTCCTTTCATCGCGCCCAGCAAAAAGCGCGTCAGCCTGTCGGCCATTTTTGTATCCTCCAAAGCGGCCTCGCCGCAGAAGATCCGCATCCGCTCCTGATAATATTCGCAGCTGTAGGAAAACTGCAGCATCATCAGCAGATTGTCAAAGAAAAACGCAAACAGCTGCGGCTCGATCCGCTCTGTAAGCTGGCCGCCCTGCTGCGCGCCGTCAAACAGGCGCGTATAAAGCGCCGCCGTGCGCGATTCGATCTCGCGGGCAAGCGCCCCGGCATACTTCCGGCAGCTGCCGGAGGTGATCTCGTTGTACATCGCGTTATAGCTCGCGTGGCTGCGCGACTGGCGGATGAGTGCAAGAATGAGCCTCTGCATCCGCACCTCCAGCGGCCCGCCGCCCGCGGCGGCCTCCTGCAAGGTCGCGTCCAGCAGCTCAAGCGAATGCCGCACGCAGGCGAGGAAGAACGCGTCCTTGTCTCCAAAGTATTTATAAATCACGCCGACGCTTACACCCGCATTCTTCGCGACCGACGCGACCGACGCGGGCTGAAAGCCGCAGCGGGCAAATTCCGCAATGCCCGCCTCCAGAATCGTGCCCAGCGCCGCTTCGTCCAGCTTCCGATACATAAAACACCTCAATATGACGTGAATGAATGTTCACGTCATATTATAATTCTGATAAAAACATCTGTCAATCTACAAAATAATTCAGCACATCAAACAAAAATTTGCAGCAGCCGAACGGTGTTCCTGTTTTGCTGTGTATTCCATGGAAACAAAAATCTTTAATCTTTTGCTGTTTTTCAGAAGCGCGCACCAAGCTTTTGACATTTTCCGTTCCCCGTGCTACACTGAAAGAAAAAACAGGAGGACGTTTATGTCTCTCATTCCTTACTATCTGCAATACGTATCCGAGATCTGCGAGGGCACGCGCAAGGCGCCTGCGGGCATTGTGCTCACGGAGCAGGAGGATCTGAAAAAGGCGCTGCAATTGCAGGCCGAGATCACGAAGCTGGGCATTCCCGCCTTTGTCAAAGCCTGCGCCGAGGCTGACGGGACGGAAATTCCGCAGGAGGAATATGACAACTTCGACCCGGCTGAGCTGAACACGGCTATCGCGCAGCTTGCCGCAGCCTCCCAGCCGCAGGAGCCGGCGGAGGAAGCGCCGCAGGAGCCGGTCAGGACCGAAACGCGCGATATCTTCGAAATTTTCCTCGACAGCGTGTGTCTGGACGATGCTCTGCTGACATATCTGATCGACATTTTAAAGCGCCGCTCCGAGCCGGAATTTGCCAAGCTGTCCCACGCGGCGGCCCGCACCGAGCTGAAGCTGGACGATTTTCTTGCCTGGCTCGGCAATATGGAGCTGCTGGCAGGCGAGGATGAGCAGGCGTGCGCGGCCATTATGGACAAATGCCTGTACCGGCTGGAGCAGGAGGGCGAGATGGAGCTGATCGCGGCGCTGCTTTCCGGCGACGAGACGACCTTCAAGCTCTTCCGCACGCAGGCGCCGGAGCTGGTGCACCTGCCGGATGCAACCTATGAATGGTATTGCAGGCACTATCTGGACCGCTATTATCCCGTCCGCTTCATTCTGCATCATCAGGGGATCGAGTTTCCCCGCGCATAAGGAGGCTTCTCATGGAACCCATCTATGTCACCGGCCACCGCAATCCCGATACCGATTCCATTGTTTCCGCCATGGCCTATGCCGCGCTGCGAAACGCGCTGGGCGATCGGGAATTTGTTCCCGCGCGTCTGGGGCATATCTCCGATGAGACGCGGCTCGTGCTCGACCGCTTCGGCTTCGAGCCGCCTGTGCGCATCCAGACCATGCGCACGCAGGTGCGCGATCTGGACTATGACACGCCCCCGGCCCTGTCCGGCGCGGTCACCGTCAGCCGGGCCTGGGCGGCACTGCAGACCAACAAGGCAAAATTCATCCCCGCTATCCCCGTGACGAACGAAAACGGCGAGCTGTACGGGATGCTCTCACCCAGCGAGATCGCGAGCTATGATATGCGCACGCTTTCCGATTCCCGCGTCGACAGGATCCCGGTTTTTAATCTCCTGAGCGTTCTGGACGGCAAGATCCTGAACGAGTCCGGCTATCTGACCGACACCATCAGCGGCGAGGTGTCCATCGCCCTGCCGCAGAACAATGAAAACCTGCTCTTTAAAGGCCCGGACGCCATCGTCATCGTCGGCGAACAGCCGGAAATGGCGCGCCGCGCTGTCGAGCAGCAGGTCAGCTGCCTGATCGTGTGCCAGGCCGAGCTGCCGGAGCAGCTGCGGCAGATGCAGACAAACACCTGCATCATCGCCACGCCCTTCGACGCGTACAAGGCCGCCCGCATGGTCTATTATGCCATTGAGGTCGCGCGCGTTTGCCGCACGGAGGATCTTGAGGCGTTCCACCTGACCGATTTCGTGGACGACGTGCGCGAGGTTGTGCTCAAAAGCCGCCACCGCAGCTACCCGATCCTCGATGAAAACGACAAGGTCGTCGGCACGCTCTCCCGCTATCATCTGATCAAACCGCGCCGCAAGCGCGTTGTGCTGGTCGATCATAACGAGGCGGCGCAGTCCGTCCCGGGTCTTGAACAGGCGGAGATCGTCGAGATCATCGACCACCACCGGCTGGCCGATATCCAGACCGGCGGCCCCATTTACTTCCGGAACGAGCCGGTCGGCTCGACCGCGACGATCATCTCCGAAATGTATCAGGAGCGCGGCCTCATGCCGCCCGCAAAGCTGGCCGGTCTGATCGCGGCGGCCATCGTCGCCGACACGGTCATGTTCAAATCCCCGACGTCCACCGCCGTCGACCGCCGCATGGCCGACCGCATGGCGCGCATCGCCAATATCTCGCTCGACGAGCTGGGCAAGACCATCTTCTCTGCGTCCATCTCTGACGACAAGCCCGCCGACACGTTGCTGTTCACGGATTTCAAGGATTTCCATATCGCCGATCACGATTTCGGCGTCAGCCAGATCACCTGCGTCGACTCCGAGCGCATGATGCAGCGCAAGGACGAGTTCCTGGCCGTCATGCAGAAGACGATGGCGGAGCGCGGCTATACGCTCATGATCCTCATGCTGACGGACGTGCTGCTGGAGGGCACGCACCTTCTGTATCTCGGCGACGAGGATATCATCACGCAGGCCTTCGGTGTCCAGCTCAAGGATCACACCTGCTTCCTGCCGGGCGTTGTGTCCCGGAAAAAGCAGGTCATCCCAATGCTGACCGCCCTGTGGGGATAACAAAGGAGTTTTTTTATGCGTCTTATTTTCATCCGCCACGGCGAACCCGATTACGAGCACGATTCGCTCACCGAAAAGGGCTGGCGCGAGGCAAAGCTGTTGGCAGCCCGCACAAAGGACTGGCATGTCGATGATTTCTACGTTTCCCCGCTTGGCCGTGCGCGGGATACTGCGTCCTTTACGCTCAAAGCGCACGGAAAGACGGCAGAGATCATGGATTGGCTGCATGAATTTCTGGGCAAGGTGCCGGACGGGGCCGGCGGAACGCGCCTCTGCTGGGATCTGATGCCCGCCGATTGGACGGCGCAGCCGGAGCTGCTGCAGCCCACCGGCTGGGAGGCCGCACCGCTCTTACAGGGTACGAACGTCAAGGCCGAATACGACCGCGTGACCGCCGGACTGGACGCGCTGCTCGCGTCATACGGCTACACCCGGCACGGCGGATATTATACCTGCCGCGAGACCTGTGAAAAAACCATCGTCTGCTTCTGTCATTTCGGCATCACAGCTGTTCTGCTGTCTCACCTGTGGAACGTCAGCCCGTTTGCCGTGCTGCACGGGGCATTCCTCGCCCCGACGTCCGTAACGGTTCTGAACACGGAGGAGCGCCAGCCCGGCATTGCATACTTCCGCTGCCAGATGATGGGCGATACCTCGCACCTTCTGATCGGCGGAGAACCAGTATCCCATTACGCATCCTACGCAGAGCCGTTTCAGGGCTGAACCGGCTCTGCAGGACCAAAATCCCCCCGGCCGTCCGCTTGTAAAGCGGCTGGCCGGGGGCTTGTCTGTTATTCGGCTTTCGGCGGCTGGCCCTCGCCCGACGGCTTTCTGGGGCCTCCGCTGCGGCGTCTGCGGCGGCGGGGCTTGGATTGGCCGTCGGCTGCTTCCGCTTTTTCCGGACGCTCCTGCTTCTGCGGGGCGGGCTTGCGGTCGGGCTTGTCCTGCTGGGGCGGGCGCTCCTTCTTGGGGCGGTCCCTGCGGGGGGCGTCGGTGCGCGGCTGATCCTTTGGCGTGGGCGCGGGTTTTTCCGGGGCGGCAGTCTCCTGCGGGCGTTCGCCTGCGGGCTTCGTGCGGCGGCCGCCGCGCCGGCGGCGGCGATTCGCGCTCTTTCCGGCTTCTTCGCCGGCTGCCTCCGCTGCGTCCAGCGCTTCCGGCTCGATCACGGCGACGGCATCCGGATAGATGACCTCCGGCAGCTCCTCAAAAAACGCCTCCGTCTTCTGCACCGGACGCGGTTTGGAGGAAATGGGCGCAAAATCGCGCGGGATCGGCGGGTCGTTTTTGCGGGCCTTTCCGCTGCGCAGGATGTAGATATCCGTATTTTTATAGCTGCCGATCGTCTCCGGGTGGTCTTCCATGCGGACTCTGACGCTCTGGCGCAGGAGATTGACCTCGACGACCGTCCCGCGTCCGTCGGGCGTGTCGACAAAGGATTCCATCTTCGGCGCGGTCTTGATGAGGTCCTCATAGGCCTCCTGCTCGTATTTCAGGCAGCACATGAGCCTGCCGCACGTGCCGGAGATCTTCGTCGGGTTCAGGCTGAGGTTCTGCGTCTTGGCCATTTTGATGGAAACGGGCTGGAAATCATCGAGGAATTCCTTGCAGCAGAAGGGCCTGCCGCATACGCCGAGTCCGCCGACCATCTTGGCCTTGTCGCGCACGCCGATCTGCCGCAGCTCAATGCGCGTGCGGAAGACGGAGGCCAGATCCTTGACCAGCTCGCGGAAATCGACGCGGCCGTCCGCCGTGAAGAAAAACAGAAGCTTGCTGCCGTCAAAGGCGCATTCCGCCGAGACAAGCTGCATTTCCAGCCCGTGCGCGGCGATCTTCTGCTGGCAGATCTCAAAGGCCTTCTTTTCCTTTTCCTGGTTCTCAGCGTTCGCGCGCTCGTCCTGCTGCGTCGCTACGCGCAGCACCCTGCGCAGCGGCAGCACCAGCTCACGCGGCTTGACCGGGTGGTTGCCGGCAGCGCAGACGCCGAATTCGTCTCCGCGCGCCGTGTCGATGATGACGTGCGCACCGGCCTGCAGCGTCAGTCCGGCAGGGTCGAAATAATAGGATTTCGCATTATTGCGGAAGCGGATGTCCACCACGGTAACGGCGGCAGGCTCCGCCGGTTGGGCGGGCGCTTCCTCCTTTGCAGGCGCGGCGGCTTCCGCGGGCTGCTGTGTATCCGCCGCAGGCTGCTGCGCTGCGGCTTCCGGTTCTGCGGCGGCGGGCTGCTGCTCCAGAATGGTATCGGGGGTCTGTTCTTGCATGGTTCTCTCCAATCTGCCGCAGAGCCTGCGGCAAGGTAAAAATTCAGATTCGGCGCTCAGCGCAGCTTCATCGCAAGATAGCCGGTGACCGCGCCTGCCGACGCATTGGCGGTCAGCGCGTCAATGGCAGCCTGAATGCTGTCGGACGCCTGCAAAAGCTCTGAGCCGGAGCGGCTGGCGACGATCTGCGCGGCGCTTTCCGACGCAGTGTCCAGTCCGCCTCTTTGCGTCAGCGCACCGCAGATGCACGCGCGCAGCTGCTGCAGCGCGGGAAGCAGCTGCTCCCGCTTCGCCTTTTCCATGGGCAGCAGCACGCGCAGCAGCGCCATCCGGTCATGCGCGGCATAGGCCGCGGCAAACTGCCGGACGAACGGCTCGTCCTCCGCATCCTGCAAAAGCGTCAGCGCCTGACCCAGAAAGCCGCCCGCGCGCAGATAGGCCGCGCGCAGAACGCCGTCAGGCTTGTCCGGCGCATTCTGCCGCAGAAACGGCAGCGCCTCATCCTGCGCCACCGGGCCGAGCTGCAGCTCCGCGCAGCGGCTGCGGATGGTCGGCAGCAGCCGCTCCGCGTTGGTCGACAGGATCAGGAACACGCCGTAATCCGGCGGCTCCTCCAGAATCTTCAGCAGCGCGTTCTGCGCGGATTCGTTCATATCCTGCCCGCGCGGGATGATGTAGATCTTGCGCTTTCCCTCGTTCGGGCGGATGAACATATCGCTTCTGGCTGCGCGGATGGGGTCGACGGTCATGGCCTTGTGGTCGGGATCGTCGACGGTGATGATATCCGGGTGGACACCCTCAAGCGCCTTGCGGCAGCCGGAGCAGACGCCGCAGGGGATCTTTCCGCTGCGCCCCTCGCACTGCATTGCCGCCGATAAGATCCGCGTAAGCGTATGCTTGCCAGAACCGGCAGGCCCGCAGAGCAGATAGCTGTGCGCCACGCGTCCGCTGGCGAATGCGCCGCTCAGACGTGCCTTGACGGCGTCATTTCCCAGAAAGCCGGTAAAGTCCATGTTCGGTGTTCCTTTCTCGGCCTATACTTCGCCTTATATCATAGTAGTATAACAGATTTTCCGCCGCTTTGCTACTGTTTTTTCTCCACCCGCAAAAACAGGCAGGGAACCGAATCCCTGCCTGCTTGTTCAGCTCTCCATCTGCCGTCCGAGAAAGCCCGCGACGGTCTGCACGAGCCGCTGCTCCGCCTCGCCGAGCGCAGGCGCGCCGTCCTCGCTCAGAAGCAGGACGCAGCCCATTAAGTCGCCCTCTGTCACAATGGGGGCTGCGGCGCCGACGCGGTAGCGGTCGGATGCGTCCGTCGGCCGGACGGGCAGATCACCGTCCTGATAGCGGTAGCTGCGCCGCAGCTCCATGAGCTGCTCCAGCTCCTGCGAGCAGCGCTTGTCCAGAAGCTCCCGCTTCTGCACGCCATGCACCGCAATGATCGCGTCCCGGTCGCAGACCGCCGCGATATATCCGGTGTTCTTCCCAATCGCTTCACAGATCTGTCCCGCAAATTCCCCCAGATCGCCCATCGGCGAGTATTTCTTAAAGATCACCTCGCCGTCCTTCTCCGTATAAATCTCCAGCGGGTCGCCCTCGCGGATTCGCAGGGTGCGGCGGATTTCCTTGGGGATCACGACGCGGCCGAGGTCGTCGATGCGCCGGACAATGCCTGTTGCTTTCATAAATTGCTCCTCCAATGCCTTTCGTTTTGTGCTGGTTTCAAAGCTATTGTTTGCATACGCAGGAGAAATATGCAGGTAAGAAAGACGACCGGTCACGCGAACCGGTCGTGTTTCGTTTATCGAAATTTTGTCGAAATATGGCGGGCGGCGTGGGTTATTTCGCGCCCTTCATCGTCAGGCTGATGCGGCCACGCTTCTGGTCGACATCCAGAACGGCGACCTTGACGACATCGCCGACTGAGACGACCTCGGACGGGTGCTTGATGAATTTATTGCTGACCTGCGAGATATGCACAAGCCCGTCCTGATGGACGCCGATGTCGACGAACACACCGAAATCGATGACGTTGCGCACCGTTCCGCTGAGCACCATGCCGGGCTTCAGATCCTTCAGCTCCAGCACATCCGTGCGCAAAATCGGCGCGGGCAGCTCGTCGCGCGGGTCGCGGCCGGGCTTGACAAGCTCTTTTACGATATCCTGCAGCGTCGGCACGCCGACGCCGCATTCTGCCGCAGCCTTTTCCGCACCGTAGGCGCGGAGCTTGTCGGGAAGATTGGCCATTTCCGGCTTTCCGGCATTTTTGAGATCGATGTCCAGCAGCTCCGCCAGCTTCTTCGCCGCGTCGTAGCTCTCCGGATGCACGCCCGTGCGGTCGAGCACCTGCTTGCTTTCCGGCACACGCAAAAAGCCTGCGCATTGCTCAAATGCCTTCGGCCCCAGCTTCGGCACCTTTTTGATCTGTGCACGCGAGGTGAACGCGCCGTTTTCCTCGCGGTAGGCGACAATATTTTTCGCCGTCGTCGCATTGAGGCCCGCGACCTGCTTTAAAAGCGGCGCGGAGGCTGTGTTCAGATCGACGCCGACGGCGTTGACGCAGGCCTCGACCACGCCGCCCAGCGCGGCGTCCAGCTCCTTTTCCGGCATATCGTGCTGGTACTGCCCGACGCCGATGGCCTTCGGGTCGATCTTTACCAGCTCTGCCAGCGGGTCCTGCAATCTGCGTGCGATGGATACTGCCGAACGCAGGTTCACGTCATACTGCGGGAATTCCTCCGCCGCCAGCTTCGACGCGGAATAGACGGACGCGCCCGCCTCGTTGACGATCATATAGGAAACGCCGCCGCCAAGCTTATGGATCATCTCGACGGCTATGGCCTCCGTTTCGCGCGAGGCCGTGCCGTTGCCGATGGCAAGATGGCGCACATTGTCCTTTTTGATGAGCTGTGAAAGCTTTGCAATCGCGTCCTGCTTCTGTTTTTCGCCGAACGTCGGATAGACGACCGTGGTGTCGAGCACCTTGCCCGTCTCGTCCACGACGGCGACCTTGCAGCCGTGGCTGTAGCCGGGGTCGAGGCCCATCGTGACCGCACCTTTTACCGGCGGCTGCATGAGAAGCGGGCGCAGGTTGAGGGCGAAATTATGAATGGCCTGCTCGTTTGCCATGTCCGTCAGCGCCGTGCGCAGTTCGCGTTCCATGCTGGGCTCCAGCAGCCGGTCATAGCTGTCGTCGCAGACGGACTTGATAAATTCCATCGCCGGGCTGCCGGGCTTTACGACGCCGCGCCGGATGCATTGCAGCGCCTCGTCGCGGTCAACGGACAGGCTGACCTTCAAGGCCCCCTCGCGTTCGCCGCGGTTGAGTGCCAGAACCTGATGGCTTTGTAAACGGGAAATGGGCTGGGAAAACTCGAAATACTGCCGGTAGACGGCGGTTTTGTCGTCCTCCTCGTCCTTTGCTGCTGCCGAACGCGCCGTGCCGCGCCGGTTCATAAGCGTGCGCAGGCTCTTGCGCACCTCCGCGTCGTCCGAAATGCGCTCGGCAAGAATATCCGACGCGCCCGCAAGCGCGTCCTCGATCGTCTCCACGCCCGTTTCAGGGTCAATGTATGCCTGCGCCAGCACCTCCGGCGCGTCCATTTTCAGCGTCTGCGCGAAAATTGCGTCCGCCAGCGGCTCGAGGCCCTTTTCCTTCGCGATGGTCGCGCGGGTGCGGCGCTTGGGCTTGTAGGGCCGGTAGAGGTCCTCGACCTCAGCCAGCGTCGCCGCCTCGTCGATGGCCTTCGCCAGCTCGTCCGTCAGCTTTTCCTGCGCGGCGATGGAGGACTTGACCTCCTCGCGCCGCTGGGCAAGATTGCGCAGATATTGGAGCCGTGTTTCGAGCGTCCGAAGCGCTGTGTCGTCCATTGCGCCGTGCTGCTCCTTGCGGTAGCGGGCGATGAACGGAATGGTGTTGCCTTCGTCCAGAAGGGCAATGACGTTTTCAATATATTCCTGCTTGCAGTTTAATTCCTGCGCCAGAATTTCCGATATAGACTGCATGGGTTACTCCTTACTGAAAAAATCTTTTTGTATTGTATCACAAATCATGCTACAATCAAACAAAAAACTGTGGGAGGCTCCCGATATGCCGATTCGCGCACTGCTCATGGACATTGACGATACGCTGTTTGACTTTCAGACCAGCTCCCGGAACGCGCTTTCCATCGCGTTCCGCGCCTTCGGCCTGCCGTTCACGCCGGAGATGTGGGAGCGCTACCGCGCACTCGACGCGGAGCTCTGGCAGCGCTTTGAGCGGGGCAAGATCACAAAGGAGGCACTCTATGTCGAACGCTTCCGCGTCTTTTTCGCGGAATACGGTCTGGAGGCCGACCCGGCGGCGTTTAACGCCGCATACTTCCGCGAATTGGGCGATCAGTGCAATTTCATGCCGCACTGCGAACAGGCGCTGCGGCAGCTGCACGCGCAGTACAAAATTTTTATCGTGACAAACGGCAACACGGAGATTCAGATGCGCCGCATCGCCGCCAGCGGCATGGCGCAGTATTTTGACCGCGTGTTCATCTCCGAGCAGATGGGCTGCAAGAAGCCTGACAAGCTGTTTTATGACAAGGTTTTCGCCGAGATCGGCGAGGACTACCGCGCGCAGTCCATCATGATCGGCGACAGCCTCTCAAGCGATATGCAGGGCGGCCGCAATGCCGGGATCCCGACCTGCCTCTATGGGCGGACGGAGCCGATCTCGCCGCTGTGCGACTATGCTGTGGCGGACCTGCTGGAGCTTCCGGCACTGCTTGCGCCGCTGTGACGAACCGGTGCGCGCAATCCGTATAAAATATTCCCATTTCCCAGATTTCTGCTTGCAAAACGCGGCGGAAGCCGGTAAAATAAATAGATATGAAAATTGTGAAATATTTGCGCTGAGCGCGTGCGGCGGAGGGCTTTTCTTATGCCGGCAGATATTCTGACCCGTATTCAAAACGAAATTCACGCCTTTTCCAAAGGCCAGAAAAAGATCGCGTCCTATATCCTGACCAACTATGACAAGGCGGCGTTTATGACGGCCAGCCGTCTCGGCAAGACCGTCGAGGTTTCGGAGTCGACTGTTGTGCGCTTCGCCGTGGAGCTGGGCTACGCGGGCTATCCGGAGATGCAGAAGACGCTGCAGGAGCTTGTCCGGAACAAGCTCACCAGCGTCCAGCGCATCGAGGTCGCCAGCGACCAGTTCGGCAATCAGGACGTCGTGTCCAGCGTTTTGCAGCGCGACGCCAACGCCATCCGCATGACGGCGGAGGCGCTGGACCGCGCGCAGATGACCCGTGCGGTCGGCGCGATTCTGCGTGCGCGGTGTATTTATATTGTAGGCGTGCGCTCGTCCGCGGCGCTGGCCAACTATCTGAATTTCTATTTCCGCAATATTTTTGAAAACGTGCGCCTTGTTTCCTCCACGGCCACCAGCGAAATGTTCGAGCAGCTTCTGCGCGTGGGACACGAAGACGTCGTCATCGGCATCAGCCTGCCGCGCTATTCCAGCCGGACAGTGAAGCTGCTGCAGTACGCACACGACTCCGGCGCGACCGTCGTGACCATCACGGACAAGCCGGAGGCCCCGGCGGGGAAGGTCGCCGACTATGTTCTGTGCGCCAAGAGCAACATGGTCTCGTTCGTCGACTCGCTCGTCGCGCCGATGAGCGTGGTCAACGCGCTGATCGTCTCCGTCGGCTTGCAGCAGGAGGACAGCGTGGCAAAAACCTATGAGGATCTGGAGCGGATTTGGGATGAATATGACGCCTTTGAGCGGGTCGAATAAAATTGTCGTTGTCGGCGGCGGCGCGGCGGGCATGATGGCCGCCGGTATGGCCGCGCAGGCGGGCGCGCAGGTGACGCTGCTGGAGCAGAACGGCCGGCTCGGCAAAAAGCTTCTCATCACCGGCAAGGGCCGCTGCAACGTCACGAACGACTGTCCGTGGCAGGATGTGCTGCAAAGCGTCCCGACGAACCCGCGCTTTCTCTACAGCGCCCTCGCGGGCTTTTCGCCCGCAGACGCAAAGAAATTCTTTGAAGACTACGGCTGTGCGCTCAAGACCGAGCGCGGCGACCGCGTTTTTCCTGTCTCTGACCGGTCGCAGTCCGTTCTGGATGCGCTCGAACGGTTCCTGCGTGCGTACCATGTGCGTATCCTGCCGCGCAAAGCGGCGGAGATCGCCGTTTCCGATGGCCGCGTGACCGGCGTAAAAACGGCGGAGGGTCCCGTGCCCGCAGACTGTGTCATTCTCGCGACCGGCGGCCTGTCCTACCCCGCGACCGGCTCGACCGGCAGCGGCTACGCCATGGCGCAGGCGATCGGGCATACGATCATAGAGCCGACCGGTTCGCTCGTCCCGCTGGTCGAGAAGGGGCACGACTGCGCGAAAATGCAGGGGCTGGCCCTGAAAAACATTGCGGTCAAACTTGTAAACACGAAGGGAAAGACCGTCTATGAGGACTTTGGAGAATTGCTGTTTACCCATTTCGGCCTCTCCGGTCCTGTGATCCTCTCTGCCAGCGCGCATATGGCGCGCGGGGAGGCAGGCTATACGGTCAGGATCGACCTCAAGCCCGCATTGGACGAAAAAACGCTGGACGCGCGTATTCTGCGTGATTTTTCCGCCGCGCAGAACCGCGATTTTGAAAACAGCCTTTCGGCGCTTCTGCCGAGATCCATGATCCCGGTCGTCATTGCCCGCAGCGGCATTGATCCCATGCAGAAGGTCAACTCCATCACGAAGCAGCAGCGAAGAGCACTGCTTGAGACGATCAAATGCTTTTCCGTGCCCATTGCCTGCAAAGCGCCCGTCGAGGACGCCATTGTGACCTCCGGCGGCGTGAAGGTCTCCGAGGTCAACGCGAAGACGATGGAATCGAAGCTGGTGCAGGGACTGTATTTTGCGGGCGAGCTTCTGGACGTCGACGCCTATACGGGCGGCTTCAATCTCCAGATTGCCTGGGCGACGGGCCGTCTCGCGGGGCTGTCTGCCGCCGCGAAGGAATTCCAGAAACCGGAGGACGCGACATGAGCAAATTTGTTTCCATCGCCATCGACGGCCCGGCAGGAGCCGGGAAAAGCACCATGGCCAGAGCCTGCGCACAGGCGCTGGGCTATCTGTACGTCGACACCGGCGCGATCTACCGCACCGTCGGCTATTATATGCGCCTCATGGGCGTCGGCCCGAAGGATAAGGACGGCATTGCCCGCCTCATCGACGAGGTCAACATCGATATCCGCTATGAGGACGGCGTGCAGCATATGATCCTCAACGGCGCGGACGTGACAGGGGAGATCCGCACGCCCGAAATGTCCATGTACGCCTCCGGCGTGTCCGCGCAGCCGTGCGTGCGCGCGTTTCTGCTCGATATGCAGCGGCAGCTTGCCCGGACGCACAGCGTCGTCATGGATGGCCGTGATATCGGGACGGTCGTGCTGCCGAAGGCCGACGTGAAAATTTTCCTGACCGCCAGCGCCGAGGTGCGCGCGAAGCGCCGCTTTGACGAGCTGCAGCAGAAGGGCGACAAAACGCCCTACGCGCAGATCCTCGCTGAGACGAAGCAGCGCGACAGACAGGATTCCGAGCGCGCCATCGCGCCGTTAAAGCAGGCGGCGGACGCCGTGCTGCTCGATACCTCCGGCGATACGGTCGAGCAGTCGGTCAATGCCATTTTGGATATCGTCAGGAGGAAGCTCGGGTGAACTTCTGGTACCATCTGTGCTGGTGGCTGTGCCGCATCGGGCTGTTTTTCTGGCACCCGGTCTTTCATGTGACGGGCCGGGAGCAGATCCCGGCGGGCAGCTGCATTTTCTGCGCCAACCACTCCGGCATGGCAGACCCCATCTGGATTCTGCTTGCCCTGCCTGAAAAGAAAATGATCCGCATCATGGCCAAGCAGGAGCTGCGGCGCGTGCCGTTTATCGGCTGGGTCATGGAAAAATTCCGCGTGATCTTCGTCAACCGCGGCGCGCATGACATAGCGGCGTTCAGTCAGTGCGTCGACGCGCTGGCGCGTGAGCAGGAGAAACTGCTCGTCTTTGTCGAGGGGACGCGCTGCAACCGGGAAAAGCACGTGCGCGCGAAAACGGGAGCCGTGCGCATGGCGGCGCAGGCCGGGGTCCCGGTCGTGCCGGTATTCGTCACGCGCAACAAAACGCCGTTTTGTCCGGTCAGCGTCGTGTTCGGCACGCCATACCGCGTCGGCGCGCTCGACCCGAACGACCACGACGCCTGCCAGCAGGCGTCCGACCGGCTCCTGAAAACGATCTATGAACTGGGCGGTGACAGCTATGCAGATCAGATTGGCTGAAACGGCGGGCTTCTGCTTCGGCGTGGAGCGCGCGGTCGCCCTTGCCGAGCAGACGGCGCGCGATTGCAAAAATGCGGTCACGCTCGGCCCCATTATCCACAACCGCCACGTCGTCGCGCGGTTTGAGCTGCTTGGCCTGCGCGAAATTTCAGCGGCAGACGAGGCGCAGCCCGGCCAGACCGTCGTCATCCGCGCGCACGGCATCCCCGTCGGGGAGCAGCGGACGCTGTCGGCCCGCGGCGCGGTGACGGTCGACGCGACCTGCCCGTTCGTAAAGAAGATCCACGTGATCGCGCAGAAGGCGGAGCGGGACGGGCGGAGCCTTCTGATCATCGGCACGCCCACCCACCCGGAGATCATTGCGATCGCAAGCTATTCCTCTGACGCGCACGTCTTCCAGAGCGCCGAAGCGCTCGAAACCTGGCTCACGGAGCGCCCGGAGCGGCGCGATTTGCCGTTTTGTCTGGTTTCACAGACGACAGGGACGCAAAAATTGTGGGAATCATGCCGGGAAATTGCAAAAAAAGTGTGTACAAATTGCGAAATATTTGATACAATATGCAGAGCTACGGAAATGCGGCAGGAAGAAGCAGCTTTTCTTTCAAAGAGTTGTGATGCGATGGTCGTTGTCGGGGACGCAAGAAGCTCCAATACGGGGCGGCTTGCCATGATCTGCAAGGAGAATTGCCCGAAGGTGGTGCTCGTCGATCATGCCGATGAATTAGATATGACCTTTTTTCATGGCGCAGCTACTGTGGGTATAACGGCGGGCGCATCGACGCCGCCGTGGATAATTAAGGAGGTAAACAACAAAATGAGCGAAGAACTGAAAGTTGAAACTGCACAGGAGGAGAATTTTGCCGAGCTTCTCGAGCAGTCCCTCAAGACTTTGAATAATGGAGATAAGGTAACTGGCACCGTCATGGCCATCGGTTCCACCGAGATCGAAGTCGACCTTGGCACGAAGCACACCGCCTACATCCCGCTGGAAGACTTCTCCGGCGATCCGTCCGTCAAGCCCGAGGACGTCGTGCACGTCGGCGACCAGATCGAAGCGATCGTCGTCCATGTCAACGACGGCGAAGGCGTCGTCCGCCTGTCCCGCAAGCGTCTCGAGGCCGGCAAGGCCTGGGAAGAGATCGAAGCGGCCGTTGAGGACAAGACCGTCGTCGAGGGCAATGTCACCGAGGAAAACAAGGGCGGCATCGTCGTCAACGTCAAGGGCATCCGCGTGTTCGTTCCCGCTTCCCAGTCCGGTGTTCCCAAGGGCGGCGATCTGAACGAGATGGTCGGAAAGACCGTCCAGCTGCGCATCACCGAGGTCAACCGTGCCCGCCGCCGCGTCGTCGGCTCCATCCGCTCCGTCGCCGCTGAGCAGCGCAAGGCCGCGCAGGAGAAGATCTGGAGCGAGATCGAGGTCGGCAAGCAGTACCACGGCACTGTCAAGTCCCTCACCAGCTACGGCGCGTTCGTCGATATCGGCGGCGTCGACGGCATGGTCCATGTCTCCGAGCTGAGCTGGAACCGCATCAAGAATCCGTCCGAGGTCGTCAAGGTCGGCGACGAGATCGATGTTTTCGTCATCGCGCTCGATCCCGAAAAGCGCAAGATCTCCCTCGGCTACAAGACCGAAGCGAACAACCCCTGGACGCTGTTCACCAACCAGTTCCAGGTCGGCGACGTCGTCAAGGTCAAGATCGTCAAGCTCATGACCTTCGGCGCATTCGCTGAGATCATTCCGGGCGTTGACGGCCTCATCCACATTTCCCAGATCGCGGATCGCCGCATCGGCAAGCCGGAGGACGTTCTGTCCGAGGGTCAGGAAGTCGACGCGAAGATCATCGACATCGATCAGGAGCACAAGCGCATTTCCCTGTCCATCCGCGCCCTGCTGGCTCCCGCCGCAGAGGACGAAGAGGACGCCGAGTAATTCTCACCGATTCAAGCAGGCTGCCGTTTCCGGCAGTCTGCTTTTTGTCGTATAAAACTTCATGCGTGCGCACTGCACCACGAAAATGCGCAAATGCCGGTGCATGAAGTTTTTGTGCATCATT
>ERZ1107006.1357-NODE-1357-length-21175-cov-8.043750_pt1 | contig 21175 bp, 17 predicted proteins | sample MGYA00403696_ERZ1107006 | MGnify/ENA primary metagenome ERZ1107006 (study PRJEB35170, sample SAMEA104062441) | human gut metagenome | biome: human gut; feature: human-associated habitat; material: faeces | place: Denmark | collected 2012-08-13 ...
CGTGACAACGAGCGCAATGCCGATGACCGCACCGGGCATGATATACGGAACCATGGAGAGCGTATCGACCAGATTGGTGATCACGTTGCTGCGCCGAACGACCAGATAGGCGATCAGAACGGCGATTACAATGATAATGGCCAATGTCACGACGCTGATGACGACCGTGTTGCCGATGGAGCGCATCAGCATCTTCTCAAGCGCCTTTTGATAATTGACCAGAGAATAACCCGGTCGAAGAATGGCGTTGTTGTAATTGCGGAAGGACATATTCACAATGTAGATCTGCGGGAGCATTGCGACGGCAACCAGCAGATAGCAGTAAACATGCATCAGCACGCCGCCAACGCCATTCGGCTTTTTCGGGGAGATCGGGTGCAGGGCGTTGATCGTGAATTTGAAGCGGTTGGAGGCAAATTTCTGGATCAGGAAAATCGCCGCCGTAACCAGAACGGCGATCACGCTGATGGCTGCATCAAAATGATAATCCGTTCCGTTTTCGCCCAAGTATTCATTGTAGATGAGAACCGGGAACGTGTTGTACCCGCGGCCAATCAGGATCGGAGTTCCGAAATCGGCGAACGAGCGCATGAACACGAGCAGCGCCGCAGCCAGGATCGTCGGCATGGTAAGACCCATGATGACCTTGCGGAAGCGGTCGACGCCTCTGCAGCCCATGCTCTCAGCTGCCTCGAGCAGGGAGGCGTCGATGTCCCGGAAGGCGCCGTTCATGTAAATAACGACCAGCGGGAAGAATTTCAGCGTCTGGACAAAGACGATGCCCCCAAAGCCGTAAATGGAAATGCCTTTCAGTCCAATCGTTCTCAAAAACTGCGTGACGAGGCCCGAGTTGCCCATCAGCAGGATCCACGCGTATGCGCCGATATAGGGTGCCGACATCGTGCAGAGCAGGCAGAGGACAAACAGGATCTTCCTGCCGCCCAGCGTATAGAAGGTGTAAAAGTACGCGAAGGGAATGCCGAGCAGCAGACTGCACACCATGACGCTCAGACCGATCTTGGTGCTGTTGCCGATGGTAGCATAGTAATAGGATTTGCTGAAGAACTTCTGGAAGGCATCCAGCGAGAAGTGTCCGTCGGTATAGACAGCCTCCTTCAGCAGCCGGCCGATCGGCAGAACGAGGAAGATCGCCAGAATGGCCAGCAGCACCCATGTGGTAATGCTCCAGAAATCAGCGCGACGTTTCCGTGGATCCATGCTCAGCCCTCCTCCGCGGGAACCGCGCTGTTGCGGATGCCGCTCATGATGCTCTTCGTAGACTCCGGATCGAAGAGGTTGACCTTCTTCTCCTTGAGCGTCAGGACGACCTTGCTTCCCGGCGGGAGAATGGAGTCGATCTCAGATTCCTGAATGATCTCAACGGGCTCGCCCGTCTCGAGGTCGACAAAGTAGTGCGTGTTGGAGCCGAGGAATACACTGTCGCGGATGGTGCCGTGCAGGCCGGGCTGTGCAGATTTGTCCTTGCAGAGCGAGACGTGCATTTCCTCCGGACGGACGGAGAGCGTCACGTCGCGGTCGCGGATCTCGTCCGGGCGGACGTCCGGAATGACGACGGAATAGCCGTTCTGGAAGGTCAGGACGCCTTTGCCGTCCTCGGCCACGAGCTTCGCGGAGAGCAGATTGGACTTGCCGATGAACGTGGCGACGAAGAGGTCGGCCGGACGTTGATAGATGTTCTTCGGCTCGCCGCAGTGGTGGATGGTGCCGGCGCTCAGAACAGCGATGCGGTCGGAGATGGCCATGGCCTCCTCCTGATCGTGGGTGACGTAGACGGTCGTAATGCCGACCTGCTTCTGGATCTCCTTGATGACGGTGCGCATCTCCACGCGCAGCTTGGCGTCCAGGTTGGACAGGGGCTCGTCCATCAGGAACACGGCGGGGTCCCGGACGATGGCCCGGCCAATGGCCACACGCTGCCGCTGGCCGCCGGACAGAGCCTTGGGCTTGCGGTCCAGATACTGGGTGATATCCAGAATTTCGGCGGCCTCACGGACCTTCTTGTCGATCTCGTCCTTGGGCAGCTTCTTCAGCTTCAGGGAGAAGGCCATGTTTTCATACACGGTCATGTGGGGATACAGGGCGTAGCTCTGGAACACCATGGCGATGTCCCGGTCCTTGGGATCCACGTCGTTCATCAGCTTGCCGCCGATGTACAGCTCGCCGCCGGAGATGTCCTCCAGACCGGCGATCATCCGCAGGGTGGTGGACTTGCCGCAGCCGGAGGGGCCCACCAGCACGATGAACTCCTTGTCCGCAATGTGCAGGTTGAAATCCTGCACCGCCACCACGCCCTCGTCGGTGATCTGCAGATTGCCCTTTTTCTGGGGCTCGCCCTTTTTGGCCTTCTTGCTCTCCGCGTTGGGGTACACCTTCTTGAGGTTTTTCAGAATGACCTCTGCCATAATATACAGACTGTAACCGTTCTGCCTCCGCATGGAACGGTCTCGCGCCCGGCGAAGCCGCAGCGCCTTACGGCAGGTCTCCACACTGCCGCACCGCCAGTCTCAGCGGGACCTGGTTCCTCCTTTGTTTTTCCGGCAGGGGGCCAAAAAGTGGAGTGGCCACCGCCGGTTGGAATAGGATACGTTTATTTTACCACCCCTTGCCGCCCTTTGGCAACCGCCTTTGGTCAAAATTTTCCGCATTTCGATGCCTTTATAGGAAAACTCCGCAAAAAACGCCGTCATTGCCTGTTCTTTTTTCTGATATAAGAAAAAATTATTGCATTTTCAGTTTTTATCTATTGTAAAAGCATGGAAACTATGTTAAATTACTGTGTGCCTGTTGGCGCACATATTATGGATAAAGTGTTCTTCGTGCAAGGACAGGCAAATTGTTTTTTAAGGAGCGGGATAACATGCACAAAGCGTTCAAAGCCTGCACCGCTGTTCTGCTGGCCCTGGTTATGACGGTCAGCCTGGTCAACGGCGCACTGGCAGCCGTCGTCCGCAATGACGACGACGCCATCAGCTACGAGCCCCTGGAGCAGGGTGTTTACTCCAAGGGCGGCTACACCATCGACAAGGTCTCCCACCCCACGCTGGGTGCCGGAGAGGTGGACGGTATCCTGACCGGCGATCTGCAGGACCGCGGCCAGAGCTACTCCTGGTCCATGGCCGAGGCCGGTGACTATGTCTACATCGGCACCTGCTACAACTCCACCTACTACATCTATCACAACAACGTCAAAACGGCCCTGGACGCCATGAAGAAGGAGGGCAAGCTGGATCAGAATGTGGACACCAGCCGGGCTGCGGCAGATTTTGTGAAGGTCATGTTCGGCACGGACACCTTCGATGAAACCCCCATGTCCCAGTGGACCCCCGTGATCATGGCTGTGAACCGCTACACCGGCGAGGCCCAGGTGATCTTCCGGGAGCGGGACATCCTGAAGGATTATCCCGACATCTTCCCCGGCTATCCCCCCTATCTGAAGGGCGTGAACTATCTGGCCGGCTATCGCATGGCCTTTGAATTCAAGGGCAAGATCTATTTCGCCGGTATGGGCAGCCCCACCGCCACCCTCATCGAGGTGGACCCTGAGACCAACGAGTGCTCCATCGCCTATCACAACATCAACTACGCCCAGGGCGTGTCCAACGGCGTTCACGGCCTGCTGGTGTTTGACGACGAGATCTATATGTGCCTGGCCTCCGACAACTATGACGGCAAGGGTACCCCCGGCGGCATCATCGTGGCCAGCTCCGATCCCACCGCGGGTCTGAGCTCCTGGCGGCGTGTGGCCGATCAGGACGACTTTGACGGCCTGCCCGCCGTTATGAAGACCGACGGCCTCAACGGCGGCGGGATCTGGGACATCATCGAGTATAACGGCTCCATGTACGTCACCGTGGTCACCGACAAGTCCATCGACGGCCACATCAACAAGCAGGGCTTCGCCATGTACCGCGGCGACAAGCATGAGGACGGCAGCTTCACCTGGACCCAGGTCATCGGCGACCACGACACCAGCGGCTACGGCTTCGGTCTGGGCATCAATTATTCCATGAGCTGCAACATGTGGGTGTACAACGGCTATCTGTACCTGGGCACCTACAACGATCCCATGCTGGACCTGGCTGAGATCCCCGCCTCCGGCAACTTCGAGCTGCTGTACAACGATCTGGACCATTCCATCTATCTGTACCGCATGGACGCCGACGGCAACTTCCAGCAGGTGGCCGGTAAGGACGACAACCCCTATTTCCCCGACGGCCCCATCGGCAACCTGGGCGCGGGTCTGGGCAACAACTCCAACCAGTATATCTGGCGCTACGGCGAGCACAACGGTGAGCTGTACATCGGCACCTATGACACCTCCACTCTGACCTATCATTTCACCCAGATCACCGACGGTCAGGTGGCCAATATGGACTATGCCGACATCAGCGGCCGGGCCGATATGCTGAAGGACGCCGTGCTGGAGGTTCTGCAGCAGCACGACAACAAGTATCTGAACTGGTTCCTGGATACCTTCCTGTTTAACAAGTACACCGCCTCCCTGTTCCAGCAGCTGGCAGGCTTTGCCACGGATATGTCCGCCGACAAGAACCCCGTGCCCGGCTATCGGGATATGCTGGAGGACTATGAGGCCTTCAAGCAGAAGGTGTTCGATGGCCTGGGCATCAAGCTGGACAGTGCCAACTTCGCCCGGGAGTATGCCCAGGTCACCGGCGTGGCTATGTGCAGCGCCGACACCCAGGGCCTGAAGGATGACCTGAAAAGCGCCGTGAAGGCCATCTTTGCCGCCCTGGACAAGGCTGTGTATGACGACACGATCCACAACTTTGTGTACTACTTCGGCTGCAACTACTATGCCCAGCAGAGCGAGAACGGCTTTGACCTGCTGGTGTCCAAGGACGGCGTGAATTTCGACGCCATCACCCGGGACGGCTTCGGCGACGGCTCCAATCACGGTCTGCGCACCATCTGCTCCACCGAGAACGGCGTGTATATGGGCACCGCCAATCCCTTCTACGGCACCCAGCTGTGGCGCATGTACAGCGCCGAGGACAAGCCCCTGGTGAAGGAGCATACGCATCAGTGGTCCGATACCTGGTCCTCCGACGGCGAGAATCACTGGCATGACTGCCTGGCTGACGGCTGCACCGTTACGGATAACGCCCAGAAGGACGGCTTTGGTGCCCACACCTTCGTGGATGGCGTCTGCTCCGTCTGCGGCTATCAGCAAACCGGCAGCGGCTCCGGCGGTGACGCCGGAGGAAGCGGCCAGCCCGGTCAGCCCAGTCAGCCCGGTCAGCCCGGCCAACCCGGTCAGCCCGGTCAGGGCGGCGACTCCGGCAATACCGGCAACACCGGCAATACCGGCAACACCGGCAACGCTGGCAATACCGGTAACTCTGGCAACGCTGGCAGCAACAGTCCCAAAACCGGCGACATGGGCACGGCCCTGTGGTCCACCCTGGCCGGTCTGTGCGGCTGCGGGCTGATTGCCATGGCTGTCAAGTCCCGCTATAAGGGCAAGCGCGTGGCCTGATTCCCCTTAAATTTATCAAGGCTCCCGGCCAACCGGCCGGGAGCCTTATTTTATGGAAAAGCCCTTTTCATTTCCCGCCGCCTGCGATATAATAATGTATTATTGTATCCTGGAGGTGCCGCATATGGAGAAGACCCGCCGCGAGATCATGGACCGGGTATATCTCACCTATCTGCCTGCCAAAAAGTTCAAAACCAGCTGCCTGTCCGCCCAGTTCATCACCCCCCTGCGCCGGGAAACGGCGTCCTATGGGGCGCTGCTGCCGCTGGTGCTCCAGCGGGGCACCATGAGCTGCCCGGATATCCAGCAGCTGTCCGCCGCCATGGACCAGCTCTACGGGGCCCAGATCAACCCCACCATCCGCAAGCGGGCGGAGTGCCAGTGCATCGGCTTTGTGGCCTCGGTAATGGACGACAGCTTCGCCCCCCAGGGAGAAAAGCTGCTGGAGCCCACCGCCGCCCTGCTGGGGGAGCTGCTGCTGGACCCCGTCACCCGCAACGGCCGGTATCTGCCGGAGTATGTGGACAGTGAGCGGGCCAACCTGCTGGACAGCATCCGCTCCATCCGAAACGACAAGCGGGACTGGGCGGACCTGCGGCTTCTGCAGGAGATGTGCCGCTATGAGCCCTACGGCGTCAGCCGCCTGGGCGACGAGGCCACCGCCGCCGCCATCAACAACCAGAAGCTCCATGCCTACAGCCAACAGATGATGGCCGCCTCCCGGCTGGAGCTGTTCTACTGCGGCAGCGCCCCCATCTCCCGGGTGGAGGACGCCCTGCTGGAGGCCTTCGCCGCCCTGCCCCGGGGCGCGGGACAGGACCCGCAGCCGCCCTGTGCCGTGGCCGCCCCGGCGGAGCCCCGCATCATCCACGAGGCCATGGACGTGACCCAGGGGAAGCTGTCCATGGGCTTCCGCTGCGCCACCGACGATGTGCCCGCCATGATCCTGGCAAATCTGCTGTTCGGCGGCACCAGCAATTCCAAGCTCTTTATGAACGTCCGGGAGAAGCTGTCCCTGTGCTACTACGCCTCCAGCACCTATGTCCGCTCCAAGGGCATCCTCACGGTGTCCTCCGGCATCGAGACCGCCGACTATCAGCGGGCCCTGGACGAGATCCTTCACCAATTGCAGGAGATCCGGGACGGTCACTGGGAGCCCTGGGAGCTGGAGGGGGCCCGCAGCACCATGCGCAGCGCCCTGATCTCCCTGTCGGATTCCCAGGGTGCCATGGAAAATTACTGCCTGGGTCAGGCCGCCACCGGCCAGAGCGAGGACCCGGAGACCATGCAGCGCCTGCTGGACCAGGTGACGCCGGAGCGCATCCGGGCCGCCGCCCAGAGCGTGACCCTGGACACCGTATACTTCCTGCACGGAAAGGAGGAGGCCTGATGAAAACCCTTACCTACCCCCGCATCGGGGAAAAGGCCATCTGGGAGACCCTGCCCAACGGCCTGCCCGTCTGCGTGGTGCCCAAGCCCGGCTATGCCCGGAAGTTCGCTTTCTTCACCACCCGCTACGGCGGCATGGATATGCGCTTCCGGCTGAACGGCCAGTGGCTGGACACCCCTGCCGGCATCGCCCACTATCTGGAGCACAAGATGTTCGACACCGCCGACGGCAGCGCCATGCAGGACCTGGCCCGGGGCGGGGCCGAGCCCAACGCCTACACCAGCAACGCCGTCACCGCCTACTATTTCGACTGCACCGAGCATTTTTACGACAATCTCCGGATTCTGCTGTCCTTCGTGTCCGTCCCCTACTTCACCGATGAAAGCGTGGAGAAGGAGCAGGGCATCATCGCCCAGGAGATCGGCATGATCGAGGACAACCCCGAGTGGCAGGTCTATCGCCAGATGATGCAGGCCCTGTACCGCCACAGCCCCGTCCGCCAGTCCGTGGCCGGGTCCGTGGAGAGCATCCGCCAGATCACCGCCCAGACCCTGTACGACTGCCACAAGGCCTTCTATACCCCCGCCAATATGTGCCTGGTGGTGGTGGGCGACGTGGACCCGGCGGAGGTCGTCCGGGCCGCCCGGGAAATTCTGCCCCGGGAGAGTGGCCCCGCCATCCCCCGGGACTATGGCCGGGAGGAGGACCTGACGCCTCATATGGCCCGCATAGAGGACCGGATGGAGGTGGCCATGCCCACCTTCCTGCTGGGCTTCAAGTGCCCCCCGGTGCCGGAGGGGCCGGACCGCATGCGCCTGGACATTCTGGGGGACCTGGCCTGCGACGTGCTTATGGGCGAGTCCAGCCCCCTGTTCACCCGGCTGTACAGTCAGGGGCTGATCAACGGCACCTTTGACAGCGCCTATGACCTGCTGCCGGGAGCCGCCTATGTGTTCTGCGGCGGCGACAGCAACGATCCCGAGGCCGTGCAGCAGGCCGTTCTGGACGAGGCACGCCGGGTGGTCCGGGAGGGGGTGGACCCGGCCTATGTCCAGCGGCTCCGCCGGGCCAGCTTCGGCGCGTCCATCAAGAGCCTGAACTCCTTCGAGGCCATCGCCTCCACCGTGTCCGAGGGCTGCTTCCAGGGATACGATCCCTTCCGCTTCCCGGAGGTGTACGACTCCATCACCCAGCAGGACCTGCTGGACTTCATCCGGGACAACATCCGCCCGGAGCGCATGGCCCTGTCCGTGATCTATCCGAAAGAGTAAGATGGGAGCAATTCTATGAACGAAAACTGGAAATTTTCCGATATCCCCTATCACCGTCCCGACGTGGAAGCCCTCCAGGCCCGGTATGACGCCCTGACCCGCCGGGCCAGGGAGGCCCAAAGCCCGGAGGAGCTGGTGGAGATCGTCCGCCAGCGGGACGCCCTGCAGCAGGAGGTGGGCCTGTGCCAGGCGGTGGCCTTCATCCGGGCCTTCCACGACGTCACCGACGAATTTTACCAGACGGAGCTGCAGGAGACCCTGCCCCGGCTGGAGGGCAGCCTGGACAGCCAGTCCCTGGCCGCCGCCATTGCCGAAAGTCCCTATGCCCCGGCTCTGGACCGGGCCTTCGGCCCCCAGCTGCGCCGCCTGCTGACCCTGGACCACCGGATTCACGCCGGGGGCAGGGACCTGCAGGCCCGCATCTCCCAGCTGACGGCCCTGTATCAGCAGCTGACGGCCTCCGCCAAATATCCGGTCCATGGGGAGCTGCTCAGCGGCGGACAGCTGCGGGCCGCTCTGGCCAGCCGGGACCGGGCGCGCCGCAAGGCCGCCTATGACGCCCAGCAGCAGACGGTGCTGGAAAACGCCGGACAGCTGGAGGACATCCTGCGGCAGCTGGTCCATGCCCGCATCGACCTGGCCCAGGCCAACGGCTTCGACAGCTTCGCCGATTACGGTGACCTGGCCCAGCAGCGCCTGGGCTATGGCCGGGCGGAGCTGGACGCGTTCTGCCGCCAGGTGCAGACCCATATCACCCCCCTGTACCTGCGGCTGCAGGAGGAGCAGCGCCGGCGCCTGGGGGTGGACACGCTGATGCCCTATGACCGGGCCCTGGTGTTCCCGGAGGGCAACGCCGTGCCGGTGGCGGCGGAGGAGCTGCCCCGGGCCGCCCACCGGATGTATCACAGCCTCAGCCCCGAGGCAGGTGCGTTTTTCGACGAGATGGTCCGCCACGACCTGCTGGACGTGACTGGCTCTCCCAATAAAATTTCCGGCATGGGCTTCTGCGAGATGCTGGGCGCGCCCTATGATATGCCCTTTGTCTTTGCCAACTGCGACGGCACCTCCGACGACGTCACCGTATACACCCACGAGCTGGGCCACGGGCTCCAGGGGTATCTCTCCATCCGCAGCCAGCCGGTGGCGGACTATGCGGGCCTGAGTCCGGACCTGGCGGAGGTCCACTCCAAGACCATGGAGCTGCTGGCCCAGCCCTACGCCCGGGATTTCTTCGGGAACCACGCTCCCCAGTTCCTGACGGAGCACCGCTATGACTTCATCAAGGAGATGTGCGCCTTCTGCTCCATCCACACCTTTGAGACCTGGCTCTATGAGCATCCGGACGCCTCTCTGGCCCAGTGGGCAGAGGAGTTCGACCGCACGGAGAAGTCCTTCGGCCGGGCCCAGAACAACGGCCCCTGGCGGCAGCAGGTGCTGGCCGGGTGCGACCTATTCACCAACATGGCCCTGTATATGTCCCCCCGGTATGTCATCAGCTACGCCCTGTCCATCGTCTGCGCCCAGCAGCTGAAGGCCGCCTATGACGCCGACCCCGCAGACGGCTGGGCCCGGTATCACGCCCTGTGTGCCTCCGGCGGCAGCAGGACCTATGCCGAGACCCTTTCGGATGCCGGACTGCCCCTGCCCTATGCCCCCGGCGTGGTGGAGAGCCTGGCCCAGGACCTAGCCCGCCAGTTCTGGGGCTGAAAAAACGGCCCGCAACTGACAGTTGCGGAACTTCCAGCCCCACTTGGTGGACAGTTGCGGCCTTTTTCGGTATGCTGACGCCATCAACATCAAAGGAGGCATTCTCTATGACCCTGTGTGAAAAGCTCATCGACCTGCGCCGCAAAGCCGGTCTGTCCCAGGAACAGATGGCCCAGCAGCTGGACGTGTCCCGTCAGGCCGTCAGCAAGTGGGAAACCGGCGAGTCCCTGCCCGACACCAACAAGCTCCTGGCCATCGGCCGTCTGCTGGGCGTCACGGTGGACTATCTGCTGGACGATGAACAGACGGACCCCGCTCCCACCTCCGCCGGGCCGAGGAAAAGCGGTTTTGCCCGCTTCTGGCGTACATACGGCTTCGTCTCCGGATACCTGATGTCGCTGATAGGGATCCTGGGCCTGGTCCGGATCGCCGCCACTCTGGCTGCAGGCTTCCGGCTGGGCGGCATCGCGGACTTCGGATCCGTCGATCCCCAGTGGCTGGAGGGACTCAGCACAAGTCCGATCTTCACCGATCTCTCCTCCCGGTACAGACAGGCGCTGATCCTGTCCCAGATCCCGGACTTCCTGCTCTGCGCCGCCCTGACGGCAGGCGGCTTCCTGCTGGCCCGGTGGCTTCGGCGGAAATATCGGACCGCCTGATTGCTCCCCTTCCTCCTACAATCGGGAAGGGCGGGATTTCCATGTATATGATAGATTTTTTCACATATTTATGCTATAATTATTATGAGATTTTGTATGCAGCCAAAGGAGGGCAATTATGATGGAGATATTAGAGATAAAACAAGCAAATGATGCACTTGCAGAAATGGTTGCCCTATTTCGTGTAGAGCTGCGTTCATATAAAGGCATTGCATCCAGGCCGAACATTAAAGCAGGACGAGAAGAAATGGAAGAATATCTTTTTGCCAAGTTTCCGGTGTATGCCGCCCTTGTGGATGACAAATACGCAGGCTATGTGGTTTGTCGTATCAAGCTGAAAGACGGTAAGATCGCCTCTATGGATGAGCATTGGGCAGACGATGGCGAAGCTCCCAAGTGGCGACAGGATATGAAAATTGGGAGAAAGATAAAATGCTAGAGCTACGAACAATCAACGAGAATAACTACACAGACTGTCTTAATCTTAAAGCCAGCGTTGCAAATGAAAATTTTGTGGATTCTGTGGCGTATTCTCTGGCAGAAGCATGGGTTCATTATAAAGACACCAAGCCATTTGCAATTTATGCTGATGAAACAATGATTGGCTTTGTTTCAATGTATGTTGGTGAAGAAAACTATCAAATAATCAATTTTCTTATTGATGATGCCTATCAAAAAAAGGGGTATGGAACTGCTGCTGCCAAACTCTGTATTGATTTCCTTTATAAGGAATACAAAGCAAGACGAGTTTCAGCTCCTGTAAATCAGCGCCATACAGCTGCGCAGAAGTTTTGGACAAAGTTGGGATTTGCCTATTCAGATTCCGTTGAAGATGGATATGTATTTATGAGATTGAATTTAGTGTAGCAGACTATGATACGCTAATCCCACCGAACTGACAGCGGAGCTTCTGAATACGCTGATTGAGGAAATCGTCATTCACGAAGCAGCCATCGTGGACGGTATGCGTGAGCAGGATATTGACATCTACTACCGATTTATCGGCAAAATTGAGTAAAACAACGAATATGAGTACCTATGCAAGTAGGCGTAGGCACTCATACATAACCAATATCTTTAATTTAGGGAAACGGGCGAGTCCCTGCCCGACACCAACAAGCTCCTGGCCATCGGCCGTCTGCTGGGCGTCACGGTGGACTATCTGCTGGACGATGAACAGACGGACCCCGCTCCCACCTCCGCCGGGCCGAGGAAAAGCGGTTTTGCCCGCTTCTGGCGTACATACGGCTTCGTCTCCGGATACCTGATGTCGCTGATAGGGATCCTGGGCCTGGTCCGGATCGCCGCCACTCTGGCTGCAGGCTTCCGGCTGGGCGGCATCGCGGACTTCGGATCCGTCGATCCCCAGTGGCTGGAGGGACTCAGCACAAGTCCGATCTTCACCGATCTCTCCTCCCGGTACAGACAGGCGCTGATCCTGTCCCAGATCCCGGACTTCCTGCTCTGCGCCGCCCTGACGGCAGGCGGCTTCCTGCTGGCCCGGTGGCTCCGGCGGAAATACCGGACCGCCTGATTGCTCCCCTTCCTCCGAAAAATAGGGCTTTTCAACGGCCCCGCTCTGCGGTATAATAGAGGGAGTTTTCTGAGCAAGGAGTGACATTATGAAGATCATGACCGACAGCCCCATCCGCTTCCCGGGGCTTTTTGGCGACTGGACCATCACCATCAGCTCCAGGGCCATCGACATCGGCAACGGCATCTATTGGTACGGCATTCTCATCGCCCTGGGTATGCTGGTAGCCCTGTGGTGGTGTATGCGCCAGCGCACCAAATACGGCATCCGGGAGGATGACCTCATCGACGGGCTGCTGTGGGGCATCCCCTCGGCCATCGTGGGGGCCCGGCTGTACTATGTTCTGTTTTATCTCAGCGAGTTCAAGGACCATGAGGGCCATTTCAGCTGGTCCAAGGCCATCGCCATCTGGGACGGCGGCCTGGCCATTTACGGCGGCGTCATCGCCGTGGTGATTGTGGCCGTCATTCTCTGCCGCAGCCGCCACATCAAGCTGGGGGCCATGATGGACCTGGTGGTCATGGGCCTGCTCATCGGCCAGGCCATCGGCCGCTGGGGCAATTTCCTGAACCGGGAGGCCTTCGGCTCCGAGACCGCCCTGCCCTGGCGCATGCAGCTGACCACCACTGCTGGGGAACTGGTGGAGGTCCACCCCACCTTCCTGTATGAGAGCCTGTGGAACGTCATCGGCCTGCTGCTGATCGTTTTTGTGGTATCCAAGGCCCGGCGGTTCGACGGCGAGAACACCTGCTTCTACTTCCTGTGGTACGGTGTGGGCCGCTTCTGGATCGAGGGTCTGCGCACCGACAGCCTGTATTTGTTCGACTGGACCATCGCCGGGCAGCCCATCCGGGTGTCCCAGGTGCTGAGCCTGCTGCTGATGATCGCCGCCCTGGCGGTGCTGTTTTACAACATCAGGCTCCACCCTCACCGGCCGGAAGAGCTGTATGTGAACCAGGTGGCCGCCCGGGAAGCCGCCCAGGCGGAGGAGCCCGCCGAAGCCCCGGAAGCAACCGAACCGGCGGAGGCGCCGGAAGCAGCCGAACCGGCGGAAGCGCCGGAAGCACCGGAGGTGCCGGAAGAATCTTCAGAAGAATAAACGCCCACCCCCTGTATCCCGTGGGATACAGGGGGTGCGTTCGTTTTTTACAAAGCCCGCCAGCTCTCCGGCCGCAGGCCGTGACCCATGAGGCCCTCCTGCACCTGCTGCCGCAGGGCGGGCAGGTCCCGGTTCAGGGTCCCCTTCAGGGTCAGGTAGTTGGAGGCGTGGTTCATCCGGAATACGCTGCCCTCGCTGTCAATGTGGTCCAGCAGCAGGGCCGTCTCCTGCAGAATCTCCGCCGGGCCCAGCACCCGGAAGCTGCCCTCCCGGACCCACTGCTCCAGTGGCGTTCCCGGCTCCACCATCAGCGTCAGCAGGCCGATATATTCCGGCTTCATGGCGCTGAGGGCCCGGGCGGTGTCCACGGCGTGGTCCCGCAGCAGCTCCCGGCTGCCAAGCCCGGAAATGGCCGTCACCGACAGGGCCAGGCCCGCCTGCCGGGCCTTCTGCCCCGCCGCCACAATGGCCGCGGCGGTGTGGCCCTTGCGCATCCGCTCCAGCACCGCGTCACAGCCAGATTCCAGGCCCATATACACCATTTTCAGTCCGTTTTCCCGCAGCTGACGCAGCTCGTCATCGGTTTTCACCTGCAGGCTCCGGGGCGAGGCGTAGCACGTCACCCGCTGGCACTCCGGAAACAGGCTGTATACCATGGCCAGAATCTCCAGCAGCTCATCGGTTTTCCGCATCAGCGCGTCGCCGTCGGCCAGAAACACCCGCTCCACCCGGCGGTATACCTGCCGGGCCAGGCGGAAATCCTCCCGGATCTCCTCCATGGGCCGCAGGGCAAAGTGCTTGTCGTCATACATATCGCAGAAGGCGCAGCGGTTGTGGCTGCACCCGTAGGTCACCTGGATGATGAGGCTGTAGGCCTCGCTGGGGGGCCGATAGACCTTTCCCTTGTATCGCATGGGCAATTCCTCCTTTTCCCCGCTATTATCGCATACTTTTCCCGGTTTGAAAAGGGTCTATTTTGTGCCGCTCCGGCATAAGCTGGACCAGCTTCAACAAACGAGGAGGATGACTATGGACAACAACTTCAACCGCGTGCGCCTGTGCGGGCGGGCCGCCGGGGAGCCGGAGCTGTCCCACATAAACCACGGCGAGAGCTTTTACCGCTTTCCCCTGTCGGTGGAGCGGCTTTCCGGCCAGGAGGATCGGCTGCCGGTGATTTTGCCCCGGCCGCTGCTGGAGGCCCACCCCGTACATACCGGGGACGTGCTGACCCTTACCGGCCAGCTGCGCTCCTTCAACAACCGCAGCGGCCAGGGTCCCCGGCTGGTGATCTCCGTGTTCGTCCGGGAGCTGGTCCCCGGCGGCGCGGCCCCCTTTAACCAGATTCAGCTCTCCGGCATTCTGTGCAAAACTCCCACCCTGCGCCGGACGCCTCTGGGCCGGGAAATCTGCGACCTGATCCTGGCGGTGAACCGCCGGTACGGCCGGGCGGACTACCTGCCCTGCATCGCCTGGGGCGTCATCGCCCAGCAGACGGCCATCCTGCCGGTGGGCTCCCGGCTGACGGTGGAGGGCCGGGTCCAGAGCCGGGGCTACACGAAAACCGTGGACGGCGTGGGACAGGAGCGCACCGCCTATGAGGTGTCCATCATGCGCCCGGCGGAGCCGGAGGAATTTTTCCTGTAAGACCGCCCCCCGGGGTGAAAATCCGCCTTGCAGGGTCCTTTCCCTCCGTGCTATAATGGGGGAAACATCCCAACCAAGGAGGAACCTTACATGATCTACACCGATTTTCACGGAGAGAAGCTGTCCCTGCTGGGCTTCGGCACCATGCGTCTGCCGCTGGTTCCCGGCGGCGGCCCGGCGGACATCGACGAAAAGACCACGGCGGACATGGTCCGCTATGCCATGGACCACGGCGTCAACTATTTCGACACCGCCTATCCCTACCACGGTGGCATGTCCGAGCGGGTCATCGGCCGGGTGCTGAAGGACTATGACCGCCAGAGCTTCTATCTGGCCACCAAATACCCCGGCCACCAGATCAGCGACAGCTACGATCCCGCCGCCATCTTTGAGGAGCAGCTCCAGAAGTGCGGCGTGGAGTATTTCGACTTCTACCTGCTGCACAATGTGTACGAGAAGTCCATCGAGACGTATACCGATCCCCGCTGGGGCATCATCGACTATTTTCTGGAGCAGAAGAAGAACGGCCGCATCCGTCACCTGGGCTTCTCCTCCCACGGCGGCGTGGAGCTGCTGGAGAGCTTCCTGTCCCGCTACGGCAAGGACATGGAATTCTGTCAGATCCAGCTGAACTATCTGGACTGGACCATGCAGGACGCCAAGGCCAAGTGCGAGCTGCTGCGCCGGTACAGCATCCCCATCTGGGTCATGGAGCCCGTCCGGGGCGGCCGCCTGGCCTCCCTGACGCCGGAGGCGGAGTCCGAGCTCCACGCCCTGCGGCCGGAGGAGTCCACCGCTGCCTGGGCCTTCCGCTTCCTCCAGGGGGTGGAGGGGGTCCAGATGATCCTCAGCGGCATGACCACCCCCGCCCAGATGGAGGACAACGTCCGCACCTTTGAAGATCGCCGCCCCCTGACGGACCAGGAGGAGAAGGTCCTGCTGGACATCGCCAAGAGCATGTACGGTGCCGTGCCCTGCACCGCCTGCCGCTACTGCTGCGACGGCTGCCCCATGGGCCTGGACATTCCCATGCTGCTGAAGCTGTATAACGAGGCCAAGTTCTCCCCCAACTTCAACATCGGTATGCGGGTGGAGGCTTTGCCGGAGGACAAGCGCCCCGCCGCCTGCGTGGGCTGCGGCCAGTGCGCCCGGGTCTGTCCCCAGAACATCGACATTCCCGCCGCCCTGGCGGACCTGAACGAGGTGCTGAAAAAGATCCCCAGCTGGGCCGACATCTGCCGCCAGCGGGAGGAAGCCGCCCGCCGGGCAAGAGAAGCCAAGTAACATGGCCCATATCATCGAAATCACCGATTTTTCCGCCCCGGAGCTGGATATCTACGCCCGGCTGACGGAAAACCAGCTGGTGAACCGGGCCGACCCGGAAAACGCCCTGTTTGTGGCGGAGAGTCCCCTGGTCATCGGCCGGGCTCTGGACGCCGGGTGCACGCCGGTGTCCTTCCTGATGGAGCGCAAGCACATTGAGGGAAAAGGCGCGGAGGTGCTGGCCCGCTGCCCGGCGGACATTCCGGTGTATGCGGCGGACCTGCCGGTGCTGACCCAGCTGACGGGTTTCCACCTGACCCGGGGGATGCTGTGCGCCATGCGGCGGCCCCGGCTCCCCTCCGTGGCGGAGGTCTGCGCCAATGCCCGGCGCATCGCCGTGCTGGAAAACATCATGAATCCCACCAACATCGGGGCCATTTTCCGGTCCGCCGCCGCCCTGAACGTGGACGCGGTGCTGCTGACCGCCGCCGGCAGCGATCCCCTGTACCGCCGGGCGGCCCGGGTCAGCATGGGCAACGTTTTCCTGGTGCCCTGGACGTATCTGCCGGAGGGGGAAAGCTGGCCGGAGCTGCTGCATGAGCTGGGCTTCAAAACCGTGGCCCTGGCCCTGCGGGACGACTCCCTGGCCCTGAACGATCCCCGCCTGCCGGCGGAGCCGAAGCTGGCCATGGTGCTGGGCACCGAGGGGGACGGCTTGGCCTCCTCCACCATCGCCGCCTGCGACTATACCGTGAAAATTCCCATGTCCCACGGGGTGGATTCCCTGAACGTGGCCGCCGCCAGCGCCGTGGCCTTTTACCAGCTGGCCCTGCTGAACGGATAAAAAAAGCCTGTGTATTCGGTGCAATTGCACCGAATACACAGGCTTTTTATATTCGATACTTCTGCTCATAGGCCCGGACCCGGCTGTCGAAGGCCGGATCCCGCTGCCGGACCGCCAGCTGGGCGGCATGGAGATTCCGGTTCCCGGCGGACAGGTCCGCCACGCACTCCATGATGTTGCAGCAGTGGTCCGCCGCCCGCTCCAGGTCCGTCAGCACGTCCGACCACACGAAGCTCAGCTCCATGGCCCCCTCCCCCGGCTGCGTTTCCCGGATGCGCCGGGCCCGCAGCCGCTGCCGCAGGCCGTCGATGACCTGTTCCAGGGCCTCCACCTGCCCCAGGGCGGCGGCGTCCTCCCGGCGGAAGGCCGCCAACGCCAGGTCCGCGATCTCCTCCACCGCCTCCGTCAGCACCCGGAGCTGACGCCGGTCCTCCGGCGGCAGCTCAATTTTCCGGTCCCGCAGCTCCTCCCCGCTTTCCAGCAGGTTCATGGCGTGATCCCCCAGCCGCTCCAGGTCGCCCATGAGCATCAGCAGCTCCGCCGCCCGGGCGCTGTCCCGGCGGGTCAGGGTCCGTCCGCCCAGCCGCACCAGAAACGTGCCCAGGGCGTCCTCCAGGCCGTCGATGCGCTCCTCCTGCCGCCGCAGCTCCCGGGCCGAGTCGGGGTGCACCTCCGTCAGGGCCTGAATCCCCCGGCGCAGGTTGTCCCGGGCCAGGTCCGCCATTTCCAGGGTCAGCTCCCGGCACCTTTCCAGGGCCGCCGCCGGAGCCGCCAGCAGACGGGGATCCGGCTCCGCGGAGGGCGTCTCCTCTCCGGGCAGCAGCCGCAGCACCGCCCGCTCCAGCAGGCCCGCCGCCGGAAACAGCGCCGCCGTACACAGCAGGTTGAAGGCCGTGTGGATCACCGCCACCCCCGGCAGGGTCACGGCCCGGTCCAAAATGGCCGGAGCCGCCAGCGTCTTCACCAGCCAGAACACCCCCAGCCAGATGCCCGCCCCGGCCAGGTTGAACAGCAGATGCACCAGCGCCGCCCGCCGGGCGCTGCGGCTGGCCCCCACGGAGGACAGCATCGCCGTCACGCAGGTGCCGATGTTCTGGCCCATGACGATGGGGATGGCGGCCCCCACCGTCACCTGTCCGCTGGCGGCCAGGGCCTGCAGTATCCCCACCGAGGCGGAGCTGGACTGGATCACCGCCGTCAGCACCGCCCCGGCCAGCACCCCCAGCAGGGGGCTGCCGAAGGCCGTGAACAGCTGCCGGAACCCCTCCGCCCGGGCCAGGCCCGACACGGCGGCGGTCATGATCTCCATGCCCTGCATCAGAACGGCAAAACCCAGCAGGGCCTGGCCGGTGTCCCGGCGGCTGCCCTTTCCGGCCAGATACGCCGCAATGCCCCACAGACTCAGCAGGGGCACAAAGCCCGCCGGGCGCAGCAGCCGCCCCAGGACGCCGCCGCCCTCCAGACCTCCCAGGCTCAGCAGCCAGGGCGTCACCGTGGTGCCCACGTTGGTGCCCATGATGACCCCCACCGCCTGGCGGAGGGTCAGCATACCGGAGTTCACGAAGCCCACCACCATCACCATGGCCGCCGATGAACTCTGCACCGCCGCCGTCACCGCCAGGCCCGTGAAGAACCCCGCCCAGCGGCTGCGAGTCATCCGCCGCAGCAGGCCCTCCAGCCGTCCCCCGGCCCGGCGCTGCAGCGCCTCCGCCATGATCTGCATGCCGAACAGAAACAGGCACAGTCCGCCCAGGGCGGTCAATCCGTCAAAAATGTCCATGCGCGCCTCCTCTCCCCTTTAGCATGCCCCGCTGCCGTCCGTCCAAATCGCAGGCATTTGTCCGTGTCGCGCGTACTTTTTGCCATTTTGTGTCGTTCGTGCAAATTACATAGCCGCCACCGTGTAAATTTGTGGCTTTTTCCATCTTTACTTTATCTCAGTAGTGTGGTAGCGTATTAGCATACTAAATTACCCGGCGGTAGGGGCCGGGGAATGGAGGAAATCATGAAAAATACCATCCGCCGCGGGCTGTGCCTGCTCCTGCTGCTGGCTATGACCGCCGCCATGGCCGCCTGCGGCCAGAAGAACACCAACACCGGCACCGACGAGAAAACCATGGTCTACGCCGTGGAGGCCGGTTCCGCCGGCGAGGAGGTGGCCAAGGAGAAGGGCTGGACCGTCAACAGTGTCCAGGATCAGGCCGCCGCCCTGATGGAGGTGGCCGCCGGTACCTCCAACGCCGCCGTCATCGACCTGCTGATGGCCGGGGCCATGATCGGGCCCGACACCAGCTATCCCAACCTGACCTATACCGACAGCCTCACCCAGGAGGAGTACGGCATCGGCTGCCGCCAGGGCTCTGACCTGGCCGACTTCATCACCTCCGTTCTGGCCGAGGCCTATCAGGACGGCACCACCCAGACCCTGGCCCGGCAGTTCGGCATCCGGGAGGACCTGCTGGCGGAGATGCCCCAGACCGGCTATACCGAGGATGCCGACGGCGACGTGGCTTATATCCGGGGCAAGGGCACCCTGGTGGTGGGCATCACGGAGTTTGCCCCCATGGACTATAAGGACAACAACGGCCAGTGGACCGGCTTCGACGCGGAGCTGGCCCGGCTGGTGGCTCAGCGCCTGGGGGTGGACGTGGAGTTCGTCGTCATCGAGTGGGGCCAGAAGGTCAACGAGCTCAACAGCAAGGCCATCGACGTGGTGTGGAACGGCATGACCCTCACCGACGGCGTGCAGACCGCCATGACCTGCACCCCCGCCTATTGCCGCAACGCCCAGGTCATCGTGGTCCCCGCCGCATAAGGCCATGTTCTGGACCGTAACCCTATCCCTGCTGCAGGGGATGCGCCAGGCCGCCGTCCTGTTTGGGCTGACGTTGGCGTTCTCCCTGCCGCTGGGCCTGCTGGTGGCCCTGGGCTCCATGAGCCGCTGCCGCCCGGTGCGGGCGGTGTTCGACACCCTGGTGTGGGTGATCCGGGGCACGCCCCTGGTGCTGCAGCTGATCATCATTTTCTACGGCCCCGGCCTGTGGTTCGGCCACAACATCTGGGGCAGCAACCGGATGCTGGCGTGCACCGTGGCCTTTGTGCTGAACTACGCCTGCTATTTCTCCGTGATCTACCGGGGCGGCATCCAGACCGTCCCGGCGGGTCAGCGGGAGGCCGGTCAGGTGCTGGGCCTCACCCGCCGCCAGATCTTCTTCAAAATCACCCTGCTTCAGGTGGTGAAGCGGATCCTGCCTCCCATGTCCAACGAGATCATCACCCTGGTGAAGGACACGTCCCTGGCCCGGATTATCGCCATCGTGGAGCTGACCAAGGCCGGTGAGGACTATGTGAAGACCGCCGGGATCACCTGGCCCCTGTTCTATACCGGGGTATACTATCTGCTGTTTGTGGGGCTTCTGACGCTGCTGTTCCGGTATCTGGAGCGCCGTCTGAGCTATTTCCGCTGAAAGGGGGGAGCATATGTCCTATCTGAGCGTTGCGCACCTGGAAAAATCCTTTGGCAGCACCCGGGTGCTGCGGGATGTGAGCTTCGACCTGCCGGAAGGGGAGACGCTGTCCGTCATCGGCTCCTCCGGCAGCGGGAAAACCACCCTGCTGCGGTGCCTGAACTTCCTGGAGCGGCCGGACGCCGGGGTGATCTCCCTGCGGGACCAGACGCTGCTGGACGGGTCCCGCCCCCCGGTGCGGGAGCGGGAGCTGCGGGAAAAGCGCCTGCATTTCGGTCTGGTGTTCCAGGATTTCAACCTGTTTCCACAATACACCGCCCTGGAAAACGTGACCCTGGCCAGGCGTCTTGCCAAGTTGCCCGGCGAATCGGAGGCGGACATCCGGGACCGGGGGCTGGCTCTGCTGGAGCAGATGGGCCTGTCCGACCGGGCGGGCCACTATCCCCACCAGCTCTCCGGCGGCCAGAAGCAGCGGGTGGCCATCGCCCGGGCTTTGTGCATGGAGCCGGACGTGCTGTGCTTTGACGAGCCTACCTCCGCCCTGGACCCGGAGCTTACCGGCGAGGTGCTGCGGGTCATCCGCCAGCTGGCCGACCGCCGCACCACCATGATCGTGGTGACCCACGAGATGGCCTTCGCCCGGGACGTGGCGGACCGGCTGATCTTCATGGACGGCGGCGTCATCGTGGAGCAGGGGGACCCCCGGCAGGTGATCAACCATCCCCGGATGGAGCGCACCCGCCAGTTCCTTTCCCGGTACACCGGGGTATAAAAAACCG
>ERZ1107006.1361-NODE-1361-length-21136-cov-3.470092_pt1 | contig 21136 bp, 15 predicted proteins | sample MGYA00403696_ERZ1107006 | MGnify/ENA primary metagenome ERZ1107006 (study PRJEB35170, sample SAMEA104062441) | human gut metagenome | biome: human gut; feature: human-associated habitat; material: faeces | place: Denmark | collected 2012-08-13 ...
GGACGTTTATCCGCGGCAGCATTGCTGACAAGGCTCTGATTGGCGAGGTTTTTGAAAAATACCGCCCGAGCGTTGTCGTAAACCTCGCGGCGCAGGCGGGCGTTCGGTACTCAATCACCAACCCCGACGTGTACATAGAATCAAATCTGATTGGCTTTTACAACATTTTGGAGGCGTGCCGCCGCTATCCTGTCGAGCATCTGGTGTATGCGTCATCGTCCTCGGTCTACGGCTCAAACAAAAAAGTTCCGTACTCGACCGATGACAAGGTGGATAACCCTGTTTCGCTCTATGCGGCAACCAAAAAATCCAACGAGCTTATGGCTCATGCGTACTCAAAGCTGTACAACATTCCGTCAACGGGACTGCGGTTTTTTACGGTCTACGGCCCGGCGGGCAGACCTGATATGGCGTACTTCGGATTTACAGATAAGCTGCTCGGCGGCGAGAAAATAAAGATTTTCAACTACGGCAACTGCAAGCGCGACTTCACCTACGTTGACGATATTGTCAGGGGCGTGCGTCTTGTTATGCAGGCTCCGCCGAAAAAGCAAAACGGCGAGGACGGACTGCCGATACCTCCGTATAAGGTTTACAATATCGGAAACAGCTCGCCGGAAAACCTGCTTGACTTTGTGGATATATTGCAGCAGGAGCTTGTAGCGGCGGGAGTTCTGCCCTCAGACTACGACTTCGAGGCGCACAAGGAGCTTGTTCCTATGCAGCCGGGAGATGTTCCTGTGACCTATGCGGACACTTCCGCACTGGAGCGCGATTTCGGCTTTAAGCCGTCCACCCCGCTGCGCGAGGGATTAAGGCGGTTTGCAAAATGGTATAAAGAATTTTATGATATAAAGGGTGATAAAAAATGAAAATAGCAGTAGCTGGAACGGGATATGTGGGACTGTCGATAGCGGTACTTTTGGCGCAGCACAACACGGTACACGCGGTTGACATAGTGCCGGAGAAGGTGGAGCTGATTAACAGCCGCAAATCCCCGATACAGGACGAATACATAGAAAAATACCTTGCGGAAAAGGAGCTTGACCTCGCTGCGACACTGGACGCAAAATCGGCATACAGCGACGCGGAGATAGTGGTAATTGCCGCGCCGACCAACTATGACCCAAAGAAAAACTACTTTGACACCTCGGCGGTCGAGGCGGTTATCGAGCTTGTGATGCAGTATAACCCGAGCGCGTATATGGTGATAAAGTCAACCGTTCCGGTAGGCTATACCGAGCAGGTCAGAGAAAAATACAACACGGACAAAATCCTTTTCAGTCCGGAGTTCCTGCGCGAAAGCAAGGCGCTTTACGATAATCTGTACCCGAGCAGAATTATAGTCGGCACGGACGAGAATAACGAAAATTGCGTAAAAGCCGCGCACAAATTCGCCGAGCTGCTCAGACAGGGAGCAATCAAGGAGGACATACCGACCCTGTTTATGGGCTTTACCGAGGCGGAGGCGGTCAAGCTGTTCGCCAACACCTATCTGGCGCTGCGCGTGGCGTACTTCAATGAGCTGGACACCTACGCGGAGAGCAAGGGCTTGAACACACGGCAGATTTTGGATGGCGTGTGTCTCGACCCGCGCATCGGCAGCCATTACAACAACCCGTCGTTCGGCTACGGCGGCTACTGCCTGCCGAAGGACACCAAGCAGCTGCTGGCGAACTACGCCGATGTGCCGCAGAACATGATTTCCGCCATTGTCGAGAGCAACAAGACGCGCAAGGACTTTATTGCCGACCGCGTGATGGCGCTGACGATGGAAAATCATCCCGTTATTGGCATCTATCGCCTGACGATGAAGCACGGCAGCGACAACTTCCGCCAAAGCAGCATACAGGGCGTGATGCAGCGCCTGAAGGCGAAAGGCGCATCCATCGTGATTTACGAGCCGACACTGCCGGATGGTGAAACGTTTTCCGGCAGCAGGGTGGTCAACGACTTGGCGCAATTCAAGGCAATGAGCCGCATCATTGTGGCGAACCGCTACGACAAGGCGCTTGATGATGTGCAGGATAGGGTGTATACGCGCGATATTTTCCAGCGCGACTAAGTACGACTGAATAAGGGAGCGGTAATCATATGCAGCATGGACTACCAGAACAGGCGATAGAACCGACAGCATCCCGCACGGGCGCGAATAAACTTGGCTATCGTGCCGTCAAGCGGGCGTTCGACCTGACGGCGACGGCAATGGCGGTTATCGTACTTTCGCCGCTGTTCCTGATTCTTTCCGTCATTGTCTATCTGGGTGATCCCGGCGCTGTCATCTACGGGCAGGAGCGTATCGGCAAGAATGGCAAGCCGTTCAAAATGTGGAAATTCAGGAGCATGTACCGCAATGCTGATCAGATGATTGATCAGCTGAGCGAGGAGCAGAAGCGCCAGTATCATACGGAGTTCAAAATCGACAATGACCCGCGCATCACGCCGGTAGGCAATTTCCTGCGCAAAACGAGTTTGGACGAGCTGCCGCAGCTGTTCAATGTTCTTGCGGGCGAAATGAGCCTCGTCGGACCGCGGCCGCTGCTGAAATCGGAAATCCAGCAGTATTATGCGGATTCGGCGGATGTGCTGCTGTCCGTCAAGCCGGGCGTGACGGGCTATTGGCAGGCATACGCGCGCAACAATGCGACCTACCAGAGCGGGCATCGGCAGCAGATGGAGATGACATACATCCGCCAAGCGTCGATATGGCTGGACTGCAAGATTCTAATGAAAACCGTGGTTGCTGTCCTCCGCAGGGATGGCGCGAAGTGAGGGCGAAGCAATGAATTACCTGATTTTCGGCGGTTCCGGCTTCATCGGCACACACCTGATTCACCGCTTGAAAGATGCGTGCGTAAAGCCCGGCGACTGCATTTACGATTTGGATTTGGTCATGCCCGGCGAAGAGGGCGTTGTGCCCGGCGTCGTGGAGAAAAACGAGGGGGTCATCTATCGCCGCGTGGATGTGCGCAAGCCGATTGCCCTTGATTTCACGCCCACGCCGGATGATGTGATTTTCAACCTCGCGGCGGTACACCGGACGCCGGGGCATCCGGATTACGCCTATTTCGAGACGAACATTCGCGGCGCGGAGAATGTGACCGCCTTTGCGGAGCAGCACGGCATCCGCAAAATCCTCTTCACCAGTTCCATCGCGCCCTATGGTGCGGCGGAGAAGCTGAAAACGGAGGATACGCTGCCCACGCCAAACACGCCATACGGCATCAGCAAGCTGGTGGCGGAGAAAATCCACCAGATTTGGCAGGCAAGGGAAGCGAATCGCGAACTGACGATTGTACGGCCGGGCATTGTGTATGGCAAGGGTGAACATGGCAATATGACCCGCCTGTACAACAGCCAGAAGAAGCACTATTTCTTCTATGCCGGGCGCAAGGACACGGTGAAGGCGTGCATTTATGTGAAGGAACTGGTGCGTTTCTTCCAATATCGGATGATTGACCATGATTTTCCGGGTGTGGATGTGTACAACTGCACGTTCGAGCCGGCGTACACCATCAAGCAGATATGCAGCGCCATGCAGGCGGCGACCGGGATGAAGCGCCATATTCCGCTGATTCCGGGCGGCCTGCTGATGACCGCAGCGACGATTCTTGGTCCCATCGGCGGCAAGAAAGTCGGCATTCACCCGGCGCGCGTGAAGAAACTGATGGTGAGCACGAACATCAGCGGGCAAAAGCTGGCGGAGAGCGGCTATGCGTTCCACGCGGGGCTGGAGGACACCTTCCGCGACTGGTTCGAGGACTGCGGCAAACAAGGCTTGTATTGAACATCCGACGCGATGAGGAGGAAAACGATGAAAGTTGTCATTCTTGCCGGCGGCTTCGGCACACGAATTTCCGAGGAATCCGCATTCAAGCCCAAGCCCATGATTGAGATTGGCGGTATGCCCATCCTGTGGCATATCATGAAGGAATATTCCTACTACGGCTTTCACGACTTTGTCATCTGTGCGGGCTACAAGCAGCACATGATCAAGGAGTGGTTCGCGGATTACTTCCTGCATACCAGCGATATTACGTTTGATTTCACCCGCGGCCAGAACGAGATGATCGTCCACAACCACCACACCGAGCCGTGGAAGGTCACCGTTGTGGACACCGGCCTCAACACGATGACCGGCGGGCGCATCAAACGCATTCGTCCCTACATCGGCAATGAGACCTTCATGATGACCTACGGCGACGGCGTCTGCGATGTAGACATTGCCAAGCTGGTGGCATTCCACCGCGAGAACGGCAAGATCGCCACGCTGACCGCCGTTCAGCAGGAGCAGCAGAAGGGCGTTCTGGATATTGCTGAGGATAATTCTGTCCGTTCTTTCCGTGAAAAGAAGGCCAGTGACGGCGCGCTTATCAACGCGGGCTATATGGTGCTGGAGCCGCAGATTTTCGACTATCTGGACGGCGACGCCTGCGTCTTTGAGCAGAAGCCGCTGCAGAAGCTGGCCGAGGAGGGTCAGCTGATGAGCTATATCCACAAGGGCTTCTGGCAGTGCATGGACACCGCCCGCGAGAAGCAGGTCCTGGAGAAAATGCTTGCCACCGGCAACGCGCCCTGGAAGAAGTGGGAGGATTGATGATGGTACATTACGATCCTGAATTTTACCGCGGCAAGCGGGTGTTCGTCACCGGTCACACCGGCTTCAAGGGCAGCTGGCTCTGCAAGATGCTGCTGATGGCCGGGGCCGAGGTCACGGGCTACAGCCTGCAGCCGCCGACGCAGCCGAACCTTTTCTCCATCGCCGGCGTCGAGGGCAAGATGCACAGCGTCATCGGCGACATCCGCGACTTTGACGCGCTGAAGGCCGCTTTTGACGCGGCGCAGCCCGACATTGTGCTGCACCTGGCCGCGCAGCCCATCGTGCGCGACAGCTACAAGGACCCGCGCTACACCTATGAGACGAACGTTATGGGTACGGTCAACCTGCTGGAATGTGTGCGGCTGGCCCAGCAGCAGGGCAGAGCGCCCCGCTCGGTGCTGAACGTCACCACCGACAAGGTCTACCACAACAACGAGTGGGCCTGGGGCTACCGCGAGAACGAGCCGCTGGACGGTTTCGACCCCTACTCCAACAGCAAGAGCTGCTCGGAGTTGGCGACGCACTCCTACATCAACAGCTTTTTTGCCGATAAGACCGTGGCCGTCTCGACGGCCCGCGCGGGCAATGTCATCGGCGGCGGCGACTTTGCCAATGACCGCATCATCCCCGACTGCGTCCGCGCCATGGCCGCGGGCCGTAAGATCGGCGTGCGCAACCCCTACTCGACCCGCCCGTACCAGCATGTGCTGGAGCCGCTGGCGGCCTACCTGCTAATCGCCCAGCGCCAGTACGAGGACAGCCGCTTTGCGGGCTACTATAACGTAGGCCCCGACGACTGCGACTGCGTCACCACCGGCACGCTGGTGGATCTGTTCTGCCGGGCCTGGGGCGGCGACGCCGCCTGGGAGAATCAGGCCGAGGCCAATGCCCCGCACGAGGCCAACTTCCTGAAGCTGGACTGCAGCAAGCTGAAAACGACCTTCGGCTGGACGCCGCGCTGGCACATGGCCGAGTGCATGGAAAAGACCGTCGCCTTCAGCAAGATCTGGCTTGCCAACGGCGATGTCCCGGCGGAGATGGAAAAGGAAATTAACAGCTTCTTGGAGGGGCAGAAATGACAAAGGAACAGAGGAGTATAACAAGCGCTTTTGTCATTTCGGTTTTGGTAGGTGGAGCCTATCTGGTTTCCTGGCTGGCGCATGTATGGGGTGGTCAGCCGTGGCCCATCGGCAGCAACATGGTCAACTATGCCGTAGTTCTAGTACTGTTCGGCGTTTCGCTTTTGCTGTTCGGCAACCTTTTTGCCCGCATTCTGCCGCAAGAACGTGGCTTTGTGCGGGCTTGTGACGCGCGTCTGCAGGGTCGCGGCGCGGCAGCGGCCCTTGTGGTATCTGCGCTGGTGACAGCCGCCTACCTTATTTATTACGCGAACATTGGGGTGTCCAAGGAATTTGCGGGGCCTTCCTATTCGCCGTCCTCCCTGATGGCGCCGCAGATGGTGCCGCTGTATTACCTGCTTACGGTGCTGTTTTTTGTGGCGGCAATCTATCTGCTGCTGACGGGTAAGGACTGCCCGCAGTGGATGGCCTGGGGCGGCTACGGCCTTTCGGCAGTGATGTACTTCTTGGGCGTATGGATCGTCAATACGTTTGAGGGAGACCCGTACCACGGTGAGGCGTATTTGGAAAGCATCTACAACGTGGCTGACAGCATCCCCTATGAGGAGTTGACGACAGGCATCTACGGCCACTACGGACTGTTCTTTCTGCTGCCGATGAAGATCTTCGGTGCAAAGGCTGTCGTTATTCAATTCCTGATCGCGCTGGTCGGCGTTGTGACGGATCTGGCCATGCTGTACTGCATCCATCACCTGATAAAAAAGAACTGGGTACGCCTGTTGATGGCACTGGTTGTGCCGGTCATTCCGTTTGCATACAGACGGACGAATTACTGGCAGCTGCAGCCTCACCGTTTGGTATTCCCGATGTTGCTGACGGCCTATATGCTGTTCTGTTTGCGGAAAAAGCAGTCGAAAAAAACGGCTCGGTTCTGGGGCGGCTGGCTTCTGTGCATGCTGGCAGTGCTGTGGAGCACCGAGAGCGGTCTGTTCTGTATCATCGGCTGGTGCGCGGGCTGCATCGTCCGCTGGTGGCAGCAGGAGCCATGGTACGCCCGCAGCCAGTGGAAGCGCTACGGCGCGTTGCTGCTGGGCGCTGTGCTGGCAGTGCTGGGGGCCATTGGCCTGACAAATTTGTATAACCTGGCCTGCGGCGGAGCACCGATCTTCAAGGTGTTTTTCTACCCGCTGTACAGCAGCAATTATATGGATGGCTCCATCGGCTACCCGCTCGAGCTGGGCGTGCGCCCGTGGGTGTTTGTGCTGCTGCTTATGCTGGCCGTGCTGGCATGGTCGCTGTTTCAGACAACCGCTATCGGAAGAATAGCCAAAACGGAGAACATTGCCCCATTTGCGGCCTGCCTGTCGGTACTGGGGCTGGTATCGTTCAGTTACTATGCAAACCGCTCCGCCTGGATGAATCTGGAGATCTGCCTGCCGGAGGCACTGCTTTGCCTGTGCTTCCCGCTGCAGGCGCTGACGGACGGGGAGGGGCTACGCAAGAAGCTGGGCGGCCTGTACTGCACGGCGGCACAGTCTGTGGGACTGGCCGTGCTGCTGGTGCTCTGCGTGCTTACGGCACAGCTGCCCGGCGGCGTGATGAATACAGTGATCCTGCAGGAGCGCGGTGCGTTCAGCACCCGCGGCATCTATGCGGAGGTGGAGAATTTCTCTGCCAATATACCGGACAACACCTTTGCGGTTGGCCGCGATGTGGGAATCATCTACCATGCAGCAGGCTGGGACAACTACGGACATTATGTGGATGCTGCGGATTACGGCGTGGCAGATACCGAAAAATTACTCCCTCATATTCTGGCAGAGTTGAAGGCCCAGCCGAGCTTTGTCGTGGATGACATACTGGGGGTCTATCTGGGGCAGAATGGCTACACGCCCGACATGCTCGGATACCAGCTGCAGACGACCTTCACATCGGCTGGCGGCACGAACCCAATTACTTATTACTACTACGAAAAGCAATAAAAAAGGAGAGCAAAACCTATGGCATGGAAGAACGAGGCAGAAGCCCGCGAGCAGATCAAGGCAATGGTCGCCGAGTATTATCACGACTTCAAGGAGAAAAAGACCCCCTATCAGGAGGGTGACCGCATCACCTACGCTGCCCGCGTCTTTGACGAGAAGGAAATGTGCGCCCTGACTGACGCCACGCTGGACTTCTGGCTGACGACGGGCCGCTTTGCCGACCAGTTCGAAAAGGAATTTGCCAAGTGGATCGGCGTTAAGTTCGCCCATCTGGTCAACAGCGGTTCCTCCGCCAACCTGATCGCCTTCATGGCGCTGACCGCCCCCGAGCTGGGTGACCGCCAGATCAGGAAGGGCGATGAGATCATCACCGTGGCCTGCGGCTTCCCCACCACCGTGACCCCGGCCATCCAGTACGGCGCGGTGCCCGTGTTTGTGGATGTGACCGTGCCTCAGTACAACATCGACGTCACCAAGCTCGAGGCTGCCCTCTCCCCCAAGACGAAGGCTGTCATGATCGCCCACACGCTGGGCAACCCGTTTGACCTGTCCGCCGTCAAGGCGTTCTGTGACGCCCACAACCTGTGGCTGGTCGAGGACAACTGCGACGCACTGGGCACCCAGTACACCATCAACGGCGAGACCCGATTCACCGGTACCTGGGGCGACATCGGCACGTCCAGCTTCTACCCGCCGCACCACATGACGATGGGCGAGGGCGGCTGCGTCTACACCAACAACCCGCTGCTGAACCGCCTGATCCTCTCCTTCCGCGACTGGGGCCGCGACTGCATCTGCCCCTCCGGCCAGGATAACTTCTGCGGCCACCGCTTTGACGGTCAGTTCGGCGAGCTGCCCAAGGGCTACGACCACAAGTACGTCTACAGCCACTTTGGCTATAACCTCAAGGTCACCGACATGCAGGCCGCCATCGGCTGCGAGCAGCTGAAAAAGTTCCCCACCTTCATCGAGCGCCGCCGCCACAACTGGGACCGCCTGCGCGCCGCGCTGGAGCCCGCCGCCGACAAGCTGATCCTGCCGGAGCCGGCTGCCAACAGCCGCCCGTCCTGGTTCGGCTTCCTGATCTCCGTCAAGCCGGAGAGCGGTCTGGACCGCAACGCCGTGACCCGCTATGTGGAGAGCCACAACGTGCAGACCCGTCTGCTGTTCAGCGGCAACCTCATCAAGCACCCCTGCTTTGACCAGATCCGCGGCACCGACGCCTACCGCGTGGCGGGCGAGCTGACCAACACCGACTTTATCATGAACAATACCTTCTGGGTCGGCGTTTACCCCGGCATGACCGACGAGATGATCGACTACATGGCCAAGACGATTATCGAGGCTGTGAATCAGTAAAATTTTGACAACGAGGTACGGACCCCTATGATGCAGCAAAAAGTGAAAACAACCCGCGCACCCGGACTGCGGTTGGACAAAAACAGGCGGCTGACGCCTATGCAGATTTACTGCTGGGCGACGGTGGCCTGTCTGGCGGTGCTGCTGGCAATTTTTCTGGTGAGCCGTGGAGAGCTGGTGCATCAGTTTTTCTTTCATGACCCCTCGGATACCGGCATGGACTTCTTCCACAGCATTGAGTACGTGAAGGGACGTATGCCGTATGGCCTGTTTGGCACGCTGTATCCGCCACTTGCCAATTTGCTTTTCTATGTGCTGTATCGCTTCGTGCCGGAGTCGCAGTCGGAGAAGTGGGCACAGTCCCTCCAGAGTTCCACCAATATGAAGGGCTCGGAGCAGGATCTGCGTCTGCAGCAGGCAACGATGCTGTTGTTTATCTTCTTTGTTGTACTGGTAGTTTTGGGCATGATTGCTATGGCGGAGCGTGCGACCCGCGGCTGCGACGGGCGGCGTGACCTGCTGATGCTCTGCATCGTATTCAGCTACGGCGTGCTGTGCGGATTGGAGCGCGGCAATATTCTGCTGCTGTGCTGGCCGTTGATGGTGTTCTTTGTCCTGTACCGCAATTCCCAAAATCCGATTCTGCGGGAGCTGGCCTGTCTGGCGCTTGCTGTGGCGGCAGGATTAAAGCTCTACCCGGCCTTTTTAGGTATTCTGCTGCTGAAGGATAAAAACTATATCGCTGCGATCCGCACGGTGATTTACGGTATTGTATGCTTTATTTTTCCGCTGTTCTTCTTCAACGAGGGACTGTATGGACTGACGCTGTGGATTCGCGTCCTGTTCGCTTTTAGCGAGAACAATGTCAACCCCTGGGTCGGAAATGGATTCCCGAACATCATTCAGAGCGTTGGCCGCCTTATAGACCATTTTACAGGAACGCGCCTGGCCTTTGGAAACTATGCGATTTGGGGCTTTATGATGGCGGCGCTTTTGCTGATCTGCGCAATGTTTATGGACTGCGAGTGGAAGTGCGTCACCAGCATTGTGCTTGCAATACTGATGTTCCAGTCCCAGTATGACTATGTGTTCTGCCTGTTCCTGATTCCGTTGCTGCTGTTCTTTGCGCAGGAAAAAAACCTACGCAGGGACAATGTGCTGCCGTATGCGCTGCTGGTGCTGTTTACAATCCCGCTGCCGCTGTTCCGGGCAGACACCCCCAAACCGCTGTTCACCGTGCGTAATTCCCTGTACCATGCAGCCATGATTGTTCTGGCTGTGTGGTGCTTTGCGGAGGCTGTGCGCGGCCTTCAGCACCGCACAGCGACTGGAAAGCGTGCGGCGGTGTCCCGTCGTCAGATGCGAGCTACCGCGGTACTGGCTGCTGTGATGGTCGTGGCCGGTGTGGGCGGCCAGCAGCTGTGGCAGCGCACCCACAACTGGGGCTTTGACTACAGCTACAACGGCCGACTGGATGCCGAAGGCATCCAGCAGAAGGACGTGTTGGACAGCGACGGCAACCCGGTAGAGGCAACATGGAGCGGCCACGGTGCGTATATTATGATTTACAACCACGCGCCATTTACGCAAAGGATGACGGTCACATTCCAGACAGGCTACGGCATGGATTTGAAGCGCGCCTATACGATGACGTTTGAAGCACCGAATCTGGAAGATGCTGATGGTACAACCGGGAAGCAGAAGCAGACGGATATTAAGATTGATCATGAGGGGCAGACCGTGTGCTACACGGTAGATGTGGTTCCCGGCCAGACCCAAATCGATGTGAGCTATGACGGTCCGATGGCGGTTTATGATGCGTCCTCGCGCAAAAACGGCACCTTCACGGTGACAAACCTGGTGGTTGCCAGTGAGGGTGCTGTGGAGGAAACCGAATAACGGAAGGAAACATATACTATGCAGAAATTGCTGGACATGCTGGGCGCAAAAAATAAAGAGGAATTGGCGGAGCTGTTCAAGCAGTTCATCAAGTTCGGCCTGGTGGGCGTAAGCAACACGGCTGTGTCCATGGCGGTCTACTATACCTTCCTGTGGATCAGCCCGGATCTGTATATGGTCGGCAGCATCCTGGGCACGATTCTGAGCATTGCCAACGCCTTTTTCTGGAATGACAAGTTTGTCTTTACTGGCAACGCCAATGACTGGCGCAGCAAGCTCAAGCGGCTGGGCAAGACCTATGTCAGCTACGGCGGCACGTCGGTTTTGTCCAATGTGCTGCTCTGGATTGAGGTTGCATTCTTCAGCGTCAGCAAATCCATTGCGCCCATCGTCAATCTGCTTGTGACGATCCCGCTGAACTTTGTTATCAACAAGCTGTGGACGTTTAAAAGCGAGGAGGCAACAAACCAATGAGTCAGGAATACAGAAGGCTGAATGGATCGACGCCGATGCAGGTCTACACAAAAATCGCCTTTATTGGCATTCTGGTCTGTATTGCCTACGCAGTATTGAGCAAGGGCGAATTTATCCGTTACCTCACGTGGACGGGGGAAACCGCAGGCATTTACCCGGACCTGTTTGAATCTGTCCGCGATGCAGCAAACCACTACCCGTATGATTGGAAGGCAATCTATCCGCCGCTGATCTATACGGTACTTTATTTCTTCTCCAAGTTGGTTCCGGGTGACTATGTCACACTGGGCGGCTTTGCTGATGCGTCCGAAACGCCGAACGGCCTGCTTGTTGGCACGCTTTTCTTGATGATCGTCACCGTTGCGGTCTGTGTGCTGGCGGCGGAGCGGCTCGGGCTGAAAAACCGCGGGCTGCTGGGACTTATGACCGTGCTGGTGTTCAGCCCGGCCTACCTGTTTATGCTGGAGCGCGGCAACGTCGTTATTCTGGCGCTGCTTTTCTTGGAATATTATACTTTCAACTATGAGTCGGACGACCCGGTCAAGCGGGAGTTGGCCCTGATTGCGCTGGCATTTGCCACCTGTATGAAGCTGTACCCGGTTATTTTTGGGGTGCTGCTGCTGCGAAAGGACAAGCTCAAGGAGGCGACCCGCTGTATTGTGTACGGCCTTGTGCTGTTTATTGTCCCATTTTTTGCCATGGGCGGCCTGAAGGAGATCCCGCATCTGTTTGAAAATATTACGAAGATTTCTGCAGATACGATTGCCAGTACGAAGGGCTTTGGTTACGGTTTCAAGGTAAACGTGGGCAATATCTGGGGTGCGATTACAGAGCGCTTAGGTCTGAACGGAAGCGGCGTAGAACTGGTGGGCAGTATCCTGTTGTTGGTTGTGGTCGTGCAGATCGTGGCTGTGGTACTGCTGGCGCAGGAAAAATGGGAGAAAATTTACGGTCTGACAATGATCTTAACATTGATCCCGTCCTTCTCCTGGATCTATAACGAGATATACCTGCTGATTCCGTTTGTGCTGTATTTTGCGGCGCATAAGACGATGAAGCGTTCCGACTGGGTATATATCATTCTGTTCAGCCTGATTACCGTACCGCTGCCCTACGCCAGCTTCTTTAACAGCCTGCCCGGTTTTCATAAGGTGAGTCTGTCAACGTTGACAGGCAATGTTGCCATGCTGGCGTTGCTGCTGCTCCTATGTGTGAAAAGTGTTGCAGCCTTTGTGCAGGCAAGGACAAGCAAAAGCGAATCTTATCCCCAAGATCAAATGCAAGTAACCGAATAAATACGAGAGGCGGATACTCAAATGAAACAGCGTTTAGCGGATTATGTTGCCGACTTTCTGGCGGCACGCGGTGTGACGGATGTTTTCTCTGTCGTGGGCGGCGGCGCTATGCACCTGAACGATGCGCTGGGCCATAACCCCCGGCTGCATGTGACCTACAACCACCATGAGCAGGCCTGCGCCATTGCGGCGGAAGCCTACGCCCGGCTGGAAAATAAGATCGCGGCGGTCTGCGTGACCACCGGCCCCGGCGGCACCAACGCGCTGACCGGCGTCGTGGGCGGCTGGCTGGACTCCATCCCCATGTTCATCGTCTCCGGCCAGGTGCGCTATGACACCACGGCCCGGTACGCCTTGCAGTACACCGGTACGCCGCTGCGCGCCATGGGCGACCAGGAGTACGACATCACCAAGTCCGTCCAGTACATGACGAAGTTCGCCGCCATGCTGGAGGACCCCAAGGACATTCGCTACCTGCTGGAAAAGGCGTGGCATCTGGCTACAACGGGCCGCCCCGGCCCGGTCTGGCTGGACATCCCGGTCAACTTCCAGGGCGGCTACATCGAGACTGACGAGCTGCGCGGCTACGACCCCGCCGAGGATGACGCCCAGCTGCCCCCGTCGGTGGACGACGCCACGATCCGGACGATTCTGGAAAAAATCAAGAACGCCAAACGACCCGTGTTCCACGCGGGCTATGGCATCCGCCTGTCCGGCGGGTATGCGGCGTTCCGCTCCGTGGCGGAAAAGCTCAACATCCCCATCGTCACCTACTGGAACGCCGTGGACCTCATCGAGGATGACAATCCGCTGTACTGCGGGCGCGCCGGCAACATGGGTGACCGCCCGGGCAACTGGGCTATCCAAAACGCAGACTTGATTCTGGCCGTAGGCACGCGAATTTCTATCCGCCAGGTCGGCTACAACTGGAAGACCTGGGCCCGCGCGGCAGAGGTCATCATGGTGGACATTGACCAGGCCGAGCTGAAAAAGCCGACCCTGCACGTCGAAATGCCGGTCTGGGCCGACGCGAAGGACTTTTTGACCAAGCTGGATAAGATCGCCGCGGCCCCCGTGAACGCGGGCGGCGAGTGGCTGGCCACCTGCCAGCGCTGGAAACGCGACTACCCCGCCGTGTTGCCCCGCCAGTGGGAGGAAAACGGCGAGACCGCCAACGTCTACGCCTTTGTGCGCTATTTAAGCAGTCGCCTGCCGGAGAACAGCCTGACCGCGGTCTCCAACGGTGCGTGCTGTGTCGTCGGTAACCAGGCGTATGTCATCCAGAAGGGCAGCCGGATGGCAAACAACAGCGCCATTGCCAGCATGGGCTACGGTCTGCCCGCAGCCATTGGCACCTGCATCGGCGGCGGACGCCGCCAGACGATCTGCCTCGAGGGCGACGGCTCCATCATGATGAACCTGCAGGAACTGCAGACCATCCTGACGAACAAGCTGCCGATCAAAATCTTCCTCATCAACAACAACGGTTACCACTCTATCCGCCTGACGCAGAACAACCTTTTCAAGGAGCACTGCAAGGTCGGCATCGGCCCCGAGAGCGGCGACCTGTCCTTCCCGGAGTTTGAAGAGATTGCAAAGGCGTTTGGCTACCCCTACTACAGCGCCCACAGCAACGCCGAGATGAAGCAGGCCGTGGACACGGTGCTGGCACTGGACGGCCCGGCTTTCTGCGAGATTTTCACCGACACCAAGCAGGTCTGGGAGCCCAAGAGCAGCACCAAGCGCCTGCCCGACGGCACGCTGGTCAGCCCCCCGCTGGAGGACCTGGCCCCCTTCCTGCCGCGTGAGGAGCTGGAAAAGCAGATGTTCATCCCGCTGATGCCGGAAGTGTAAGGGAGTGCGTGATTCAAAAATGGCAAGCATTCAAAGACAAATCCACACCGCCATCATCACCGGCCCTACGGGGGCAATCGGGATGGCGCTGTGTGCAAAGCTGCTGGCGGAGGGCGTGACGGTCTACGCGGTCACCCACCCGGGCAGCGCGCGGGCGGCGCTGCTGCCGCAGGACGCGCGGCTGCATGTGGTGCCCTGCGATGCGGCGGAGCTGGCCGCGCTGCCGGAGCTGATCCCGGAAAAGGCCGATGCGTTCTTCCACTTTGCGTGGGCGCACACAATCGGCCCGGGCCGCAACGACATGCCGGCGCAGATCGAGAACATCCGCTACACCATTGCGGCCTGCCGCGCCGCGGCGCAGCTGGGCTGCCAGGTCTTTATCGGGGCTGGCAGCCAGGCCGAGTATGGCCGCGTGGAGGGCGTGCTGACCGCGCAGACCCCCTGCTTCCCGGAGAACGGCTACGGCATGGCCAAGCTGTGTGCCGGCCAGATGAGCCGCGTCGAGTGTCAGACGCTGGGCGTGGCCCACATCTGGACGCGCATTTTGAGCGTCTACGGCCCGCACGACGGTCCGGCCACGATGATCAGCGGTACCATCCGTAAGCTGCTGCACGGCGAGAAGCCCGCTCTGACCGCGGGCATCCAGCAGTGGGACTACCTGTACGCCGCCGACGCGGCAGCTGCGTTCTACGCGCTGGCCGTCAGCGGACAGGACGGTAGGGTCTACCCGCTGGGCAGCGGCACGGCCCGCCCGCTGAAGGACTACATCGAGGCGCTGCGCGACGCCATCGACCCGGCGCTGCCGCTGGGCTTGGGGGAGGTCCCCTACGGCCCGCTGCAGGTCATGCACCTGCAGGCGGACACGTCGGCCTTACAGGAGGACACCGGCTGGCGGCCCGCGACCCCGTTTGAAGAAGGAATCCGCGAAACCATTGAGTGGGTAAGGAAAGAGACAAAATGAGTGAGAAAAAGACGATTTCGGTAATGATCCCCTGCTACAACGAGGAGCAGAACGCCCGCCCCATCTATGAGGCTGTGCGCGATGAGCTGGTCAAGAGCTGCCCGAACTACGACTATGAGATTTTGTTCATCGACAATAAGAGCGAGGACGGAACCCGTGCCATCATCCGGCAGATCTGCGCCGAGGACAAGCACGTCAAGGCCATCTTCAACGTCAAGAACTTCGGCCAGTTCAACAGCCCGTACTACGGCATGATCCACACCTCCGGCGATTGCACGATCACGATGTGCGCCGACTTCCAGGACCCTGTGGAGATGATCCCCAGGTTTGTGGCCGAGTGGGAAAAGGGCTACAAAATCGTCATTGGCCGCAAGACCCAGAGCAAGGAAAACCCGGTCATGTATTGGCTGCGCGGCTGCTACTACAAGCTCATCAAGAAGATGAGCAGCTGCGAGCAGATCGAGCAGTTCACCGGCTTTGGCCTGTACGACAAGAGTTTTATCCAGACGCTGCGCAACCTGAAGGATCCGACACCCTTCATCCGCGGCATTGTGGCCGAGCTGGGCCCCGAGCGCAAGGAAATCGAGTACACCCAGCCCCAGCGCCGCGCGGGCAAGACCCACAACAACTGGTACAGCCTGTACGACGCTGCCATGCTGAGCTTTACCAGCTACACCAAGGCCGGTATGCGCATTGCAACGTTCGCGGGCTTCCTGGTGGCGGGGCTGAGCTTTCTGGTCGGCCTGTTCTATCTGATTGCCAAGCTGCTGTTCTGGCAGAGCTTCCGCGCCGGGTACGCGCCGACGATGATCGCCATCTTCTTTATGGGCGGTATTCAGCTGGCGTTCCTGGGCTTTTTGGGTGAGTACGTCATGGCTATGAACACCCGCATCATGAACCGCCCGCTCGTTGTGGAGGAAGAACGCCTCAACTTTGGGCCGGACGACCAGTGACCGGCATGAAGCAGGAGTTTGGTTATTTCCTGAAAAACGCGAAATTCCGCGCGGCGCTGGGGCTGACCCTGCTGCTCAGCTACGGCTATGCCATCGCCACGACACGGGTCAGCATTGACTCGCTGGAAGGGGACCGCTACATCGGCACGGGCGGCGTCATGCTGTCCACCGGACGGTTCGGCATGAACCTCTGGGCCGCGGTGCTGGGCTACGGCAGGGCCGAGCCGAGCTATGCCTTTGGCATTGACCTGCTGGCGGCGCTGCTGCTGGCGCTGGCGGCGGTGAGCTTCTGTGCGCTGCTGCGCAAGGCCGCGCAGGACCGCATCAGCATGTTCGGCTATGGGCTGTTTGCCTGCCTGTTTGTCTCCTACCCGCTGATGAACGAAATTTGGGAGTACAGCGGCGCGAATGTCTGCGTCTGCGGCGGCTATTTGCTGGACGCCGCTGCGCTGAATCTGCTGTGGGACGCGCGCCAGCCCGGCGTACCGTGGCGCGGCAGGGCTCTGCGCATGGGCGCGGCGGCGCTCTGCCTGATGGTGGTCTGCTCGTCCTATGAGTCACTGGCGGCGGTGTATGTGCTGGCTGTCTTTGCGCTTTTAACGCTGGAGCAGCTGCTGGCCGCCGAGCGCCCGCGGCTTGCGGCGGTCCTGACCGAGGGACTGTGGTACGCGGCGGCGCTGGTCGGCGGGCTCTGCCTGCGCGTGCTGGTGACGTCGGGCATCCATCTTGTGCTGCCGCAGGCTGCGGCCAACGGCGCCACCGAAATTTTGTGGGCGTTCTACCCATTTGTCTATCTTGCAAAGCTGCTTGTCAAGAGCATTCTGATTAACTACGCACTGCGAGGCTGCTTCTACCTGCCCATTGCTGAATTGGCGGTGGCGGCGCTTGTATTTATCGTACTGGTTATCGCGCTTGCTGTGCGCAAAAAGCGGCCTTTGCTGCTGCTCACCGGTGCGGGAATCCTGCTCTCACTGGTGCTGCTGTCGTTTGTGCAGGGGAAGTGCTCGCCCTACCGCACCTGTCAGGTGTTTGCGCTGTTTGTGGCGCTGGCGGGGCTGGCCGTGTATGAGGTGCTGCGCCGCGCTGCGGCCCGGCAGGCTGTGCTGCTGGGCGGCGTGCAGCTGCTGGCTGTGCTGCTCTGTCTGCACCAGGCCATGTACCTGAACCATCTGCTGGCCGTCGATTACCAGCGTTCCGAGCAGGAAGCCGCCGTGGTGCGCACTCTGGGCACCGAGCTTGTGCGCGACTACGGCACCGACAAGCCCGTGGTGCTGGTGGGCCGTTACACGCTGGGGGAGAATATCACCCGGTACACGACGGCTGACCCGATGCAACACCCGCTGTACCGCTTCTTCCGTGAGCACACGAGCTGGGAGAGCGGCGACACCGTCAAGTACGTCGAGACCAACTGCAACTCGGTGCTGAACTGGTCGGTCACGGCCTTCTCCGAGGTGGACGACGTCTACGGCCAGGCAGCGGAGCATCTGTTCCGCTACTATGGCTTTGCTTTGGACATGACCCACAGCGCTGCCCTGCATGAGCAGGCGCAGACCTACGCCGACGCCCACGACCTGCCGGGCTACCCCCGGGCGGGGGCGATTGTCGATTGCGGGGACTATGTGCTGGTAAATCTGCAATAAGAATACCGCGGAAAAGTTTGCACTTCTCCGCGGTTTTTGCTTTCTTTCTGTATTTTGCCGATGTTTTCAGCCGGTCACGGTCTCAAAGGGCTTCGTCAGGTGCCCGTTCGTGTCGGCCTCGCAGGCGCGGCGGGCCGACTTCAAATACTCCACCAAAAACGCCACTGTCGTCTCCCGCAGCGCTTTGTCCAGCGCGGCGGCGGTGGTGGTGTCCTCGGATAGATAGTTGTGGTTCCCCTCGGCAAACGGCTCCAGTACGACCCTGCCGTCGGGCAGGCTCTCGACGGCGGCTATCGTCTCGGCCTGGGTCGTGTCGCTCAAAATGCCCTCGTGGCCGGTGTAGGTCAAAAGTGTCGGCAGGGCGCTCTCCCGCAGGGCGGCGTTCGGGTCGGAATCGCGCATCTCGGTGAACAGCGTTCCGCTGACATCAACGCCCCAGGTGCTGATGCTGCCGCTTGCCTCGGCCTCAGCGGCCAGCGCTTCCACGGCGGAAAAGTCGTCGATGTTCAAAAACTCCATGCCGCGCAGGCCCGCGCCGTTGGCGGGGCTCCACAGCGCCAGCGCCGTGATGCCGCCCCTGCGCTGCGGGTAGAGGCTGGCCAGCCGTCCGCCCATGCTGTGGCCCACCAGCGCTGTGCGGCCCGTGCCGTAGGTCTGCTGCATGTAGGTGATGGCGCTCTCGACGTCGTCGGTCATGTTGGACAGCGTGTAGGCCGTGAACGGCTCGGTGCTGTTGCCGCAGCCGGGAAAATCCAGCCGCACCGTCGCAATGCCCTGGGCGGCCAGATCGGCGGCCAGCGGCGCAAAGTGGCCGTCGCCGCTGCGGCTGCCGGTAAAGCCGTGGCAGAGCACGACGAGCGGCAGCTCCTCCCCGCGGGCCAGCTTGCCGGGCAGCTGTACCGTGGCGTAAATGTCCCCGCGCGTGCCGGGTATGGTTACGTCCTGCGCTTTCGGTGCGGGCGTCAGCAGAAAAAGTGATGCCGTCACGCAGAGCGCCAGCGCGGCAATGCAGCCTGCAAGGGTATAAAAAGCGCGTTTATGCGTTTGTTTGTGCATAGAATTACCTCCGTAATGCCTCTATTAAAGCCTATGCGGGGCAAAAAGTCAAGACGCACAGAATACACACAAAAAAACAGGTGACAAACCCGGGGCAGATGTGGTATACTAAAGATTACAAATTGGTTAAAAAGTCGGACCCGGGGCGCAGGCGCAGCCTTGCCCCGGCTTTTGTCCTGTTTTACCGGAGGTGCTTGACTACGAATTCTATAGCAAACCGTATGCCCCGCCTGCTGGCTATGCTGTTTGTGCTGCTGGGGCTGTTCTGCGCGGCGGCACTGCCCGCCCATGCGGAGGACTACGACACGGTGCTGGACCGCCTGTCCCGCCTGCAGGCGCTGGCGCGGGAGTACTCGGCCAATCAGGCCGACACGCCCGACCCGATCGAGCTGACGCTGGCCTACACCCGCACGGGGGAGTACAACAGCACGATCTGGCAGCTGACCGCCGGTGTGCGCGACGCCGGGTTTGAGAGCTACGTCAACAGCAGCGACCCCGAGCTGGCGTCGCTGCAGAATATGAACACCGTCGTCCTGCCCAACGGAGAGAGCATCGACTTTGGGCACCTGCTGGCGTCGATGAACCTTGTCTACAACGGTATACCCATCACAGGCAGCTGGGGCGGCGACTGTGAGGAGCTGGCCAGGCAGTATTACGGCCAGGCCGACGATGCCGCGGGCTACGCCGAGGCGATGCGCGCTTCCTTTAATATAGACGATGACGGCACGCTGAGCCGCTTCAGCAACGGGGACCTGCGGGCGGACCTCGACTCCGTCGTCGTCGGCTCCAAGGTGACAAAGGACACCGACCTGGCCGAGGCGCTGCGCAGCTACTACGCGAATCTGACCGAGTATGACCGCGTCAAGGAGTTCATCTCGCTGAGCTTCGGCACGGTGGATACCTCGAGCACGGCCTTTGCGGACGCCGTGTACAGCGCTCTGCTGGAGGATTCCGGTATGCAGCTGCTGTTCTACATGAACGGTATGTGGACCGTCAAGGGCTGGCAGATCAAGGACGACTACGCCCCCGCCGTGCGCGGCGCAACAGACCTGTTTGCCGAGTACCTGGCCAACGCGGTCAATCACGAGAAGATCAAGAGCGAGACGAATGACCGTCTGGTTGCCATGGGCGGGCAGGCACTGGCCGACGCGCTGGAGGCGTTGGGCGACACCGACGCCGCCCAGGCCGCACTGACCGCCGCCGAGGAGATGGCCAATAACGCCCAATCGACGGTTTCCTCCGGCTCGGATGTGGTCTCCGCCGCGCGGGAGAATTTGCAGACAAATTTTAACGTGAAGGTCTTCCAGCTGATTTTGCTGATTGCGGCAGGGCTGGCAGCGTTCATGCTGGTGTTCAGCATGGTGATGTTTGTGGTGCACCGAAAAGAAAATTGAGTTTGGACTGCGTGCCGCTCTCTTGTGGGAAAGAGAGCGGCACGCTTTTTCTGTTCACACCCCGTTCACATTCCGTATATTCACCCCGAGTTATCCATGGCGTATAACGGTTATCCACCGTGGAAATGTTGAAAACTCCGTGGAAAGCGTGGAAAACTCTGCCGCCCGGACCCGTTCAAAAGCGGAAAACCGGGAAAATCTACGTAGAAAAAACGTTTATTTTCCACATTTTCCACAGCGGCGCTGTTGAAAACTGTGGAAAGCCGGGGAAAACGCGAATTGCGCTTTTTGCAACACAAAATACACATTTTGTAAATAAGGGCTTGCACTCGCCGCGCGACAGCGCTATAATAAACCTAATCATCACCCGCACTGCTGTGCGGCGGTGCGCTTGAATATAAAAGGGAGAGTGTGAAATTATGTTGGACATTAAAGTCACCAAAACGACCCATCCGAAGGAAAAGCCGCAGGACGAGTCGAAGCTCGGCTTCGGCAAGCAGTTCAGCGACCACATGTTCCTGATGGACTATACCGCGGGCGAGGGCTGGCATGACGCCCGCATCGTCCCTTACGCACCCTTCCAGCTGGAC